>ENA-UOWO01000110-UOWO01000110.1-activated-sludge-metagenome-genome-assembly--contig:-NODE-110-length-111963-cov-14.168639_pt1 | contig 111963 bp, 88 predicted proteins | sample MGYA00238148_ERZ761564 | MGnify/ENA primary metagenome ERZ761564 (study PRJEB28885, sample SAMN05720194) | activated sludge metagenome | isolation source: Anaerobic digester | place: USA... | reverse complement strand
TTGTATCAACCCAGACCAGCCCCATCAAATGTGCGAAAAATAGCGTACGTTATCGGAGAAGGGCTTCGAGTTCGCGTTTACTGGCCCCACCGCCGGGAGGGCTTGGGCCGCGCGGGATGGGATGGCGGCCAGGGCCGATCGCCCTACAGGACAGGTTTGATTCCTGGTGGGACTCGGACGCCGGGGACAGCGTCCCCCCCGTGCCGCTTGGGTCCCCCGGGTCAGTCAGGCACCCAGCGCCGTCTTGATGTCCTGGATGCGGCCCATCCGCAGGAGTCCTTCCGCCATCCGGACCGCGTCCTCGATCCGGATGCCCGCGATGTTCTTGTGGAGCACGGGGATCTGCCGGACCTCCACGCTCAATACCCGGATGCCGATCCCCAGCACGAACGGCAGCATCTTCGGATCGGCCGCCATCTCGCCGCACAGCGAGAGCGGTTTGCCGCGCGCGAGACAGGCGTCCGCCGCCCGCTTCATCGCGCGAAGCACCGCCGGGTGATGCGACAGATACAGATCCGAGAGGTGCTCGTTCGTGCGATCCACGGCAAGGAGGTACTGCACGAGGTCGTTGCTTCCAATGGACAGAAAATCCGCCTCGGCCGCCAGTTCTTCTGCGACTTCGACCGCGGATGGCACCTCGATCATCAGGCCCAGTTTCGGGTCGGGGTGGTGCGGAACATCTTCGGTCCGCAGATCCCGGATGCATTCCGAAACCACGTCCCTGGCCCCGATGAATTCCTCCACCGAGCAAACCATGGGAAACATGATGCGCAGGTCGGCGCCGGCACCGGCGCGGAGCAGTGCCCGGATCTGCTGCATGAAAGTCGTCTTGTTCTGCAACGAGAAACGGATCCCGCGCAGCCCCAGCGAAGGATTCGCCTCGTGGACCCAGGGAACTTCCGACAGCATCTTGTCGCCGCCGATGTCCAGGGTCCGGAAAACCACCGGGCGGCCCGACATGCCGTCCAAGATCTTGCGATAGATCCGGTATTGCTCCTCTTCGGCCAGAAAGTCGTTGCGAACGAGGAACGGGAATTCGCTGCGGTAGAGCCCGATGCCCCCGACGTTCATCCTGCGCGCCACGTCGATCTCGCTGAGGATGTTGATGTTGGCCCACACGTGCACCCGGACGCCGTCGCGAGTGACCGCCTCCTCGGGGCCCACGACGGCGAAACGCTCCGCCTCGCCGCGGGCAGCGCGGAGATCGCGATATTTGGCGAGCACTTCATCGCCGGGGTCGATGAGCACCACGCCCTGGCCGCCGTCGATCAGGATGGGCAGGCCCGCAGGAAAACCAAAGAAGCGCCGGTCTTCGACAACGACGGCCGGCAACTGCAGCGATCGGGCGAGGATCGAGACATGCGCGGTAATGCCACCGCCGATCAGCAGGAGCCCTTCCGCCCGCTGAGCCGCCAGTTTGACGATGTCCGACGCGAGCAGCTCGCCCGCGATCAGGATGCGGCCCTGATAATCGGGGGCGGACTCCGGGCCCTCCCTCAAGTTCTGCACGAGGCGCCGGCCGAGATCCCGGACGTCCTGGACCTTTTCGCGCAGCCGGGCGTTGGGGCTCGACGAGAATAGCCGGACATATTCGCCGACGACTTTCGCGACCGCGGCCTGGGGCGAAAGGCCCCCCTCGATCAGGGAGATCATCTGGCCCGAAAACTCGCTGTCTTTGACCATCAGCAGGTGCGCGCTGAAGATCATCGATGCCACGTCGGCCAGGCGCTCCTCCATCGCGCGCTGCAAGTCGGCGAGCTGCGCCTCCGTGCGCGCCAGGGCCCGCCGGAAATCATCCGCCGTAAACGGCCCGGGCTGGCCCTGGTCCTCGAAAACGCCCAGGACCGTCGCCTTCCCGTACGCGCAACCGTCAGACACGGGGGCCCCTTTCACATAGCGCAAGCCGGGCGGCGCGGCGACCGCCGCCGCTTCTGGCGGCTGCCGCCGCAGGTTCATGAGCAGCTTGGCGTTCTGGATGACCGATGCGAGCTGGGCCGCGATGGTCTGCATCGCCCGCGAATCGTTCTCGTCGAAATAGCCCGGCACCGGGTCCTGGACCACCAGCACGCCCACGGGGGACAAACCGCGGATGATGGGCACGGCCAGAAATGCCTCGTAGCGTTCCTCGTTGGTGCCCGGGACGAACTTGAAACGCGGGTTGCGGGCGGCGCTCGCCTCTCGGATGGGGCGCTGCTCGCTGAACACCGTGCCCACCAGGCCCTCGCCCGGCTGGAGGCGAACCCGGCCGACGGCGTCGGGGTTGAGCCCCTGGTTGGCCGTGAGCACCAGGGCCCGCTCCCCCTCGTTATAGAGATAGATCGAGCAGACCGCCGCCTTCATGTGATAGGCGACGATGCTCGCGGCATTGCGGAGGAAGTCCTCGATGTGGGCGCTCTTCTCAAAGAGGCCCGCCAGTTCGCCGATGTCGCAGACCAGGGCGACGTTGTCTTTGGGCCGTGGCATGTCCGCCCTGTATCAGAATTCCACCGGGACAGCAAACGCCGAAGAGCGCGGCCGCTTCACTTTTTGTCGGCGCTGATGAATTGGGTGTCCACCTTGCCCGAGGCTTCCTTGGTGGTGATCTTCCTGTCGCCGTTCGGGAGATAAGCGATTGACTTTTCGGTGCCCCCGATCCGCTCTTGCACCAGGCGACCGCGGGGGTCGTACTTGCGAAACTCGTCCGCGGGCCCGATGGCCCTCTCATCGATCTTCCCATCCGCATACAGGTGAAACATCACGTGCCCCTCTTTGACCTCGCGGATCAGTCGCCCGTTGACGTCATAGAAGGCCTGATAAAAGATAGTTTTTTCACCGTTGTTCCCAAGGCGTTCCTTCTTGCGCACGCGGCCGTACGTGGGCCCCCGTGCCGTGAAAACGTATGACAGGGTCTCGCTCTTGTCCCGCTGTGTCTCCTCGATGATCCCCTTGTCCTCGTCGCACACGAAAACGTGCCTCGTCCGATCGGGATAGTCCCGCTGGATCCGGTACACGCCCGATTCGATGTGCTCACTGCTCGCGTCGTACTCGCGGATGAGCGGCGACACCGAATACTTGACCCCCCCCGCCTCGCGGATCTCGTCGCTGGTCGGATCCCACACGTAGGAGGCCGACTCCCCCGCATACGCGATATCCAGGCGCGCGCGGGCCGATTGTTTCTCCACCGAAAACGCGAAGGTCGTCGCCCTCCCATCTGGCCACCCGATCTCGGCCAGCGTGGGCGAAGGATCCCCGGGGGCGTCGCCGATCGCGGGATACGGCTGCATCCGCAGCTTATACGTGCCGACATGTGTCCGGATCTCGCGCGCCTCTTTCCCCCGCTCGGTGAACGCCACCGCCGAGCCCATTCCCGGAGAGTCCACCGACGCACACACCTCCCCGTTGTATCGGAGCGTCACCCGCACGCCACCCGGCGTCTTGAAACCCACGAGCCTGTTGTCCCGGTAATCCAGCTCGAACCCATCCCGCGTCTTCACGACCAGCCCGCTCCCACTGCCCCGCCGCTCCGCGCTCTCGGACAGATCCAACGAGTCAAAGTGGTTCGGATCATGGGCCGAACGATAGAGGAAATGCGTCGCGCCCCCGAGCGTCGTGCGCTCCAGAAGCCAGTCGTGGTCAACGATCGATGACTCCAGCAGCGGCACGAAAAACCCTTTGCCCAGATGCGGAGAGTTCGCCTCGCGGTGGCTGGTGAACTGGTACAGGAGAGGAAACTCCTCTTCTTTCGAGAATTTCACCGTCCCCAGATGGCCCGAAATCGTCAGATTCCCAAAACTGTTGGCCGCCCCCACCGTGTTGCCGGGTTCGCCAAACTCCCACCCGAACAACCCCGGCGCCAGCCCCCCCGCCGCCCATAGCGCCAAGCACCAACGAACCGCCGTTCTGCTTCCCCACATAAGCCGGGCACAAAAAAAACGCGCCCGGCGATGATCACGCATCGCCGGATGGCGCGTCAAACATTTCTGTCGTCAAAATCCCCGATGGACTATTCCGCGTGGCCCTTGCCCTTCGGTTTGCTGCCACCGTCATCATCATCATCATCATCATCATCGCCGCCCTTCGGGTTTCCCGGTTGAGGCGGATTACCTTCATCCGCCATCGCCGATATCCCGTCCTGTTGCGGGCCCTGCATATGAGTGGCCAGAACAGCAGACGCGATCGCCCCAAAGAAGAGTGCAACGATCAATGCCAGCAATTTGCTCATATTCACTCCGTTTTCTTGTCTTCACTCAGCAACGAAGCCCATTGCCGCAAGTACATCGCCGCACCGCGAATGCCCACGTGATCAACTCCCCGCGTCTTCGCTGCTTCAACGAACTCACGAACGCCGGAATCACTCCGTCTCTGGCCATAAAATGCACGGATCGGGGCCTCCTGTAAACTAATAATTTTGACCAAAATCGCACCATCGATGGGATTAAGCCAAACTAATCGTTTCTCCTGAAAATCTTTTAATGCGATGATTGTTTCATTGGTTGGGCGCCCTGAGAGAACGACGGTCTGTTCGGGCGTTTCATCCGCAAACCCTTTGGGAAGGCGCAGGCCCTGACAGACGATCCACTGCTGTGGGCGATGGACGTCACCGCACAGGCGGCGGATTTCCATACCGTAATGGGTGCCCAGCACGCGCGTGTCGGGATCCGGCAGGAGGAAGAGGGGGCCCGAATCGCCGATATGGACGGTGCCGGGTGCCCCATGGATCTTCGGGTGGGGCGAGGTGAGGGCCCCGGCGACGGCCATGGCACCGACAGCGCCCACCGAGCCGATGCCAATGGAATACCAAATGGCTCTGGGCGGCCACGCGCTTGCGCGGGTCCGACCCCAGGCCGAGTGCAGCAGCGAGAGCGTGGGAAGCACCCAGAGCAGCGGAGCTTCCATGGTGCTGCTGAACGCCGCGCCCGATAGGAACACGACCCAGATCGCACAGGGCACCGCGGACCCGTCCCTGCGGGGCCAGCAGACCGCGAGGACCGATAGGATCATCGCGACATAGGCCGTTCGCCCGGGCCAACCCATCTCGACGAGCCAGGTCAAATGGCTGTTCACGAGCGTCCGGTACTCGTACCGGGTGGACGGATCCTGATACCACTGGGCGTACGCCCAGCCCGATCGGCCCGACCCCCAGCCGACGGGCGCATCGACCATCATGCGGGGCGCCGCGCGCCAGATCGCGAGGCGGTTGCTGATCGAGCGGTCGCTCGCCGGTGATTGGCCAAAGCGCCGGGCGGCGCCCGTGCCATCCCACGTCGCGTACGCCGACAGGGCCACGAACGCAACTGCGATGGCAATCACTCGCCCGCGATGCCAGGGTCGGCCCACCCGGGCCAGCATCACAAGCTGTCCCATGGCCGCGGCCACGACCCCCCCGCGCGAATAAGTGTGGATCAGGCAGGCGCCCAGTGCGACGAGCGAGACAAGCGCCAGGGCGAAACCGCCGCGCCGGATGCGGGCCAGCAACCAGCAGGCGGCCATCAGGCATCCGATCAGGACGGCGGTCTTGTTCGGGTTTCCGAACCCCCAATCCATCCGCCAGTGCTCTTCGAAATAGAATTGCACCGGCTTGTCGCTTCCGCGGGGCGCGGCCGGGCCGCTATTCCTGGATCTCCCCCCAGGCCTCCGCCATGGCGCGAGTCGGAAGTACCACCGACTGCTCCTTCGGGATCCATGAGGCCTTCGCCGCGGGAAAGGCCACATTGTTGACATAATCGCCGATGTACTCGGCCTTCACGTCGGCGGGGCCCTTGACGCCCAACGCGTACTCGAAGAAGAGAAGACTCAGTTTTCTGACCCGCTGTTCGCCGGGATCCGCCCTCCGCGGCACAGAGCGGATCATGATCCGATAGCCGAGATCCAGGCACGACCTGTAGAATCGCTGCGACGGCACGTGGCCCACATCGTCCTCAAACGTCGTGATGAGCCAAAGGACGGAATTGCCGCCGCGCGTTGGCACGTCATAGCTCCCGCCAAAGTGCGCGTGCACGGCCTTGAACATCCTCGGCTCCCGCAGGGCCAACCGGTGCGCGTACTGCGCCCCGCCGCACATCCCGTACAGGAACCACCCGGTGGTCGGAAGCCTGTTGTCAGCCGCGAATTTCGTAGCCGCGCGGGCCCACTCCCGTGCGACGGCCTCGAAATTCTTGTCGAAATCCCGCGCGATGTCGGCCTCCATTTCGTCGCCGCTGACGCGGCGATCCCACGCCCCCCCCTTCGTGGGCTGGCCGAACGCCATCATCGCCAGATCGTTCCTGTCCGCGAAATCGACCAGGTAGCCGAAGTCCGGCGACGAGGCGCTGAGGTACGTCGGTATCTCCACCCGCTCGCCAACCGCACAGATCGCCAATACCCCCTTCGGCTTCCGATCAAGAACGCCGCCCACCGGACGGAGATAGAACTTCATGTCCCTGATGCCGCTCACCCGCGCGGGGAAAGTGGCCACCACCAGTCCGTCGGGCCGCTCGGCCTCCCCAGCGCGCGCAATCCCCAAAGCACACCCCACCCCCAGCAGGATGGCGCACGAAAAAACCACCCGCCACCTCGGCCGCCCCTGGTAGGCGGATCGCATCGTTAATACGTTGCCGCTCCGTGCCAAAGACCGCAAGCCCGTTCCGGCGACAGGCGCGCGCTCGCCATCGCCCCCCCCCCCCGCGGCTGGTACTTTGTTCATACCCCTGCCCCGACTGCTCCGCCACGAAGGATAACCGTGCCTCCAGATCCATGCCTGCGACATCAGGAACACGGAGATGCCCGTCGCGCCCGAAATATGAGATCTTAGATCCCATGCCGCCCTCGGGCAACACCACCGGGGGCGAAAATGTCTGGTCCTTTTGTCGCACAGACACACGATGTGGGCACAAAACCCACGGATGCACACCGATATACACGGATCGGTCTCCATTTCCGCGTCTCCGTGTCCCCGCGAGGGATAACTTTTCTTACTTCCACGGGTCCCTCATTTTTCTTCAAAGCGAAGGGCCTTCTCCTAAAATCCCAATGAGGAGGTTCTTTATGAGCACATCACGTCGTTCCTTTCTCCAGGCGTCGGCCGCATTTTTGGGCGCCGGTGTCGCGTCGGCTGCCGATCCCGCCCCGCCCGAGGATCCGCAGCAACATTATTTCGATGCCTTTTACTATAAGGAACCCCCTGCCTTTCGGTTCGAATACCCATTTGATGGGGGCGTTCTCCAGGAGGGCTACGGCTATCCCGTCCTCGGTTGCGAGACGGGGACCGATGGCATTAACCGCCTCAGGGTCCACGTCGTGGTTCGGGCTCCCGGCATATCCAATCTGGAAGTGGTCATGCCCGACGGACAGGTGGTGCCGACGACCGAGGTGTCCGGCCTGCGCATGGGCACGGTCTCGATCATGAATCGCATAACCCCCGTCAGGGCCATGGGCCGGCGCGGTGGCCAACAGGTCGAGACCATCTGCCGCATCGTCTGGGCGAAGAACACCTTTAAGCGCTACCGGTGCTACATCGATGACCACAGTTTCTTCTTCCGCGACACCCTCAAGAAGGATTACAGGAGCCTTTTCGACTGCTTCTATCTGGCCAAGTTGCGGGAGCTCAACCGGCGCTATCAGACGAAGTTCAATCTGAACTGTTTCAACTCAACGCCGCAGCGGGATTTCGACCTCTCGATGTTCCCAGATAAATACAGGTCGGAATTCGAGGACAACGCCGACTGGCTCCGGCTGGCGTTCCATGCGGAGAACGAATTCCCTCCCGAGCCGTACCGGGAGGCCCCACCCGAGAGACTCGCGGCCGACTTCGACCTGGTCGCCAGAGAACTGCAGCGGATCGCCGGAAAGGCCTATAGCCCCGGCCTGCAGATCCACTTCGCGACGGTCCGCGCCGATTCCTACAAGGTCCTGGCGCAGCGGGGCGTAAAGATGCTCCAGACCAGCGGCAGAAAAAACCCTTCGACCGGCGGCAAATACTGCGACTTCATGCTGCCCAACTCGATCACCGCATACATCCGTGAGAACCAGGGCTGGATGGACTTCGATTCCGGCATCATTTTCTACAATGGTGCCATGCCCGCCACCTGCGAATGGGTCCCCGTCGAGCAAACGATCCCCCTCATGCACCGCAAGCTCGACAACCCGAAATACAACACGCTCGTCAACATCGCCGGGCACGAGCAGTACTGGTGGCCGTTCTACAAGAATTACAAAGAAGACAATTTTGATCGTTGGGACGCGGCGCTCCGCCATATCACCGAACAGAATTACAAACCCATTTGGATCGAAGATGGCTTCTTCGGCGGTGCCGCATGAGCGGACACGCCGGTGGCGAACGCCGCTGGTCTCACAGGGTCACGGAGACACGGGGTGTTTGCGCCGGACGTACGACAACAACGGACGCCGCCCGACCTTCGCCCCATCTCCGTGTCTCCGCGCCTCCGTGCGATAAATCATGCGGAATGCCGCAAAGTCACGTGGTAGCGAAGGGCTTGCGCCCTTCGGCGTCGGCCCAGAGCGCGTCGAAGCCCGAAGCAGCCTCGAAAATTGCCCCAGCCGATCCCGCGCAAACCGAAACAAGAACGCCCGGTCATGGCACCGATGTGTCACATGATAGACCTGGCCGGATACCAAGTACCGATTGGTTCAACGCATGGCGCTGGCCTTAGAGGCAATAGATCGGATCAAAAAACGGCACCAAGGCACCAAAAACGCCCGTCAGCACCATGCAATCCGTTGTCAATCTATGGAATCCTGTGGTCCGACCCCGAATAACCGCCGAACGTGATGCGTTCAGACGCCAATTTTCAAGGTTCAAGAGTTGACCCCCGGAGTTGCGCGAAGTCGTGATTGTGATTGTGGGACCGAAGGGGCTTAGGGCACACCACCGAGCGGCGAAATCGAGCGTTTTTTGAGGCCATCGTCGCTTTTTTCCTCATCGATCTGGTTTGAAACAGGGCCGACCTTGTTTTTTTCCTCGTCGATCCTGTTTCAAACAAGCCCGGCCCGCGAGTCACCAGCCCTCGCGAACTCGGCATCCGCGGCACCGAGAAGACCCAATACCGGTCCGCCACGGCGCCCTTCGTGCCTTGCCCCGCCCCGCGACATCGCCATACTGGATTGGATCATCCAAAGGAGCTCTCCATGAAGCGCATCTTGATGCCCCTGCTCGCCGCATCGATCCTTTCGGCCTGCACCGCGGTGCGGGCCACCACGATCTGGTGCGAGGCCGAACTTTTTCAAGATCGGGGCGGGTGGCTCCACGACGCCCAATTCATCGATCAGATGGGTTCGCCATTCCTGCTCGCCTACGGCCTGGAGGGACCCTGCAAAGATGCCGTCACGAGGGCCGAGGTTCCCAAAGACGGAAAATATCGCCTCTGGGTCCGGTGCCGCGACTGGTTGTCCAAATACAGCCCCGGCCGCTTTCAAGTCCTTTTGGGCGGCAAGCCCGCCGCGCATGTCTTTGGGCAGGGGAAGGGCAAGGGCTGGGTCTGGGAGGACGGCGGATCGCATGAACTCAAGGCCGGGACGCTGGAGATCGGGCTGCGGGATCTCACGGGCCACTACGGGCGATGCGATGCGGTCGTTCTCACGGACGAGGACGGCTATCGTCCCCCGGACGATGTTGCCGCGCTGGCGGCGGAGCGGATCGCGCGCGGCGGCGTGAGCCGCGACATCAGGACAGAGGGGCCCTATGACACGGTGGTCGTGGGGGGCGGCCTCGCCGGAACCTTCGCGGCCGTGGCCTCGGCCCGGCTCGGCTGCAAAACCGCGCTCATTCAGAATCGCCCGGTGCTCGGCGGCAACGGCAGCGACGAGGTGCTCGTCGAACCGCAGGGCGACACCACGCGAGAACCCCTCGACCCCAAGGAGGGCGGCATCATCGAGGAGGTCCGCGGTTCCTTCGACGGCTATTCGGAGCGCATGCTCGACATCTGCAAACGCGAGCCGAACCTCGACCTCTTTCTCGACACCCACGCCACGGGCGTCGAGATGGCCGATCCCAGGCGCATCGGCGCCGCGCTCGCCCTGGGCACCACCACCAAGCAGCGCATGCGATTCCCCGGCCGCATCGTCATAGACTGCACCGGCGATGGGGCCATCGGCGTCTGGGCCGGTGCCGAGTGGCGCCACGGTCGCGAGCCCCGCTCCATGTACAATGAAACCCGGGCGCCCGAGGTCGGCGACGAGCGCACCATGGGCGGCACACTGCGCTATGCCACCGAGAAGGCGGCCGAACCAATCGCGTTCCGGGGCCCGGACTGGGCCCACCGTTTTCTCCACTGCGAGGATTTCACCACCGGCCGACACCCGAAGCTGGAATTCGGCGGCTGGCAATGGGTCATCGAATACGGGGGCCAGCGCAATACCTACACGGACGCCGAGGAGATCCGCGACGAGCTGCTCCGCATCATATGGGGCATGTGGGACCACGCCAAAAACCACTGCGACAAACTCGCCAACGATTCTCCCCTCTACCGCCTCACATGGATCAGCCACGTCGTCGGCAAACGCGAGTCCCGCCGCATCATCGGCGACTACGTCATGACGGAGCACGACATCGCAAAGCAGACCCTCTTCCCCGATCGGGTCTCCTACGCGGGCTGGGGCATCGACATCCACCCGCCGGGCGGATTCTACGACACCGAGCCACCGGCCACCTTCTCCCACAAGGTGAAATTCTCGGTCCCTTTCCGCAGCCTGTACTCTAAGGACATCGACAACCTGATGATGGCGGGGCGCTGCATGTCGGTGAGCCACGCCGCCCTCGGCGCCACGCGCGTCATGATCACCTGCGGGCTACAGGGCCAGGCCGTCGGCGCCGCCGCCGCTTTCTGCCGCAGGCTGGAGGCCAATCCGCGGGCCGTCGGCCAGAAACACATCGCCGAGGTCCAGCAGCAACTGCTCAAGGACGGATGCTACATCATCGATCTCCCCAACGAAGATCCGCGCGACCTCGCGCGCGGCGCCAAGGCGACCGCCTCCAGCGTGTCGCCCCCGATCAAGATCGCCGCCCCCAAACCCAACGTCCACACGTTCACCTGCGACCGCGCCGTCGCCTTCAAGGTCGAGAAGAATCACATCGGCCGGCTATCCGTGTTCCTGCATTCCGAAAATGCGACGCCCACCCCGACGCGACTGACCCTGCGGCCGGCCTCGGGGCCCGCCGACTTCAGCGCCACCAACGATCTCGCGTCCGCCGAAGCCGTCGTGCCGCCCCGCAGCAAAGGCTGGGTCACCTTTGACATCAACGCCGATTTGAAACCCGGTTTCTGCTACGCGTGGCTGCCCAAGAGGCCCGGGCTTTCCTGGGCGCTGTCCGAGGATTTCAACCCCAACGCGGGCCGCGCCTATCGGTCGGGCAAAGAGGACTGGCACCCCTCCGGCGAAAGCTATGCGTTCAAAATCGATGAGGCCGCGCCGCCCGCCGTGGCCGATTCGCTCGAGGCCGCGCCACCCCTGCCCGCCGATATGTTCGCACCCGCAAATGCCATCAACGGCTTCGCCCGCGCCATCCGCGGCACCCCCAACTCGTGGCGCCCAGACCCCAAGGCCCATGGCCCACATTGGCTCCAACTGGATTTCGGCAGGGCCATCGCCTTCGACACCGTCCACGTCAGCTTCCAATCAAAAGAAATGCGCGCCTCCGATTTCCGCCTCGAGGCGTCCCGCGGCGAAAACTGGGAACCCCTCGCCGAAATCTGCGGAAACGGCGACCGGCGCCGCGTCGTCTCCTTCCCGCCCGCCACCGCCCACAAGATCCGCATGGTCATTCTCGCCGCGGAACCTGACATGGGCGTCTGCGAAATCCGCGTCTACGACGAGAAGGGCAGCGCCAGATAATGGGTGGCTCGAGAATTCAGGCACCGAACCGTAGGGGCCCGCTTGCGGGCGATTCGAATCGCGCGCAACCGCGCCCCTACGAAGCGATCCCATGCGCGGATCGCGCGCAGCGCTGCGGAAGACTGCAACCGACAGACCCCATGTAACTTCTGCGCTCCCCGGACGTATCACCATTAATGCGCATGATTTCGATTGCTCCTCGGCACCTTCGCATTTGAACTGGGATCACCGTGGTGAAATTCCGGCCCTGGCTCTCGCTGGCACTCGTCCTCGCCACCATCTGGATTGGCGCATCCATCGCATTGCGCGGCATCCGCGAGCAGAAGCCCACGGCCGAGCGCCTGCTCGCATTCGTCGAATCCCGCGATCTCGATACGCTCCGGGGCACGGAGCGCGAGCGCCATCTCGAGACGCTGGCTGATCGCCTCAATCGGCTCCCCTTCGAAGAGCGGCAGAAATTGCGCGAAGAACGCGCGCTCCGGGGCATCTTCGAGCAGATGAATCCCGACGAGCAGGGACGCTTCTTGGACAGGACATTGCCCACGGGATTCCGCGAGGTCATGGAGGCCTTCAACAAGATGACGTCCGAGGAGCGCCGCCGGTACGTCGAGCGCGCGCTCCGCGACATGCGCGCCCGCGCCGGCGAGGTCGACCAGGCGAGGATGGAGGAACGGCTCGATGACGCGCAGGTGCGCAAGATCATCGATCAGGGGCTTCAGAGTTTCTATCGCGACAGCACGGCCGAAACCAAGATGGACCTCGCGCCCCTCATCGAGGAGATGCAGGCGCAGATGCAGGGGTTCCGCCACCGATGACCGCCGCGCCCACAGCACACCCGCGGCGCCATGGAGTCCGCGCCGGATGGACCCTGACGGAACTGCTCGTCGCCATGGCGATCCTGGCCGGCCTCGCTGCCCTCCTGACACCCGCCACCGACCTCCTCAGCGCGCGCGTCCGCCAAATCCAGTGTCTCCAGAATCTCCGGAACATCGGCTCGGCCATGCAACTCTATGCCCAGGACCATGACGGCACCATGCCCAACATGGCCGCCGCGCGCCTCTCGCGCGAGGATGAGGCCCCCGCGCTGGACACCGTGCTGGCCGATTACGTCAAGGACCCGAGGGTATTCCGATGCCCCGCGGACAACGCGAAGCGCCTCTGGGAATCCACCGGCACCAGCTACCACTGGAATAGCGCGGTCAATGGCCAGAAGATCCAGAACCTCCAGTTCCTTGGGGGCGGCGACACCTCGCGCATACCGCTGGTCGGCGACAAGGAGGGCTTCCACGAGGGCTGCCCTCAGAAAGTCAATATCCTCTACGCAGATGGACGAAGCTCCAACCAGCTCAGCTTCCGCTGACGTCGCGCCGATGATTGAGATCCGCGGGCTCGCGAAGAGCTATGGCCCGCGGCTCGCCGTCGGCGGCATCGACCTGGTGGTGCCGCGCGGGCGCATCTTCGGCCTCCTGGGCCACAACGGCGCCGGCAAGAGCACCACCATTGGCTGCCTGCTGGGGCACCTCTTCCCCGATCAAGGCTCCATCCGGGTCAATGGTACCGACGCCCTCGCCGATCGACGCCTCGCCCTAGCCCGCGTTGGCGCCATCTTCGAAACGCCGGCCTTCTACGAATACCTCTCCGGCCTTCGCAACCTCCGCATCTTCGCGGAATGCACCGCGCCCGTTCCGGATTCTCGCCTGCTCGAGGTGGCGCGCATCGTTGGCCTGGCCGATCGCATCCACGATCGTGTCGGACGCTACTCCCATGGCATGCGGCAGCGGCTGGCCCTCGCCCAGGCGCTCCTTCCCGACCCCGAGCTGCTGATCGTTGACGAACCCACCGATGGCCTCGACCCGGAGGGCATCCACGAGATCCGCACCCTCCTGCTCCATCTCAACCGGGAGCACGCCCTCACCATCCTGCTCTCCTCGCACCTCCTCAGCGAAGTGGAATTGCTCTGCACCGACATCGCTGTCATGCGTCAGGGAAGACTCCTCTATTCGGGCCCCATGAGCGGGCTGCCCCGCACCGAGGGCTGGATCATTCTAAAAACGTCCCCCGCGGGCCGCGCCAACGAACTGCTCCGGGCCAAGGGCTGGCTCGAGGAGCAGCGGGGAGAGGATCGCGTCCGGCTCCGCCCGGGGATCGGCGTCGCCGATGCCGTGGCTGTCGCCGTGGCCGCGGGGCTCCGCGTCGAGGCGGCCCATCCGATCGAGATGACACTGGAAGAATTCTATCTCCAGACCGTTCACGGAGACCACGATGCTTAGGCGCCTCTACGCCAACGAACTCCTGAAGCTGGTCGCGCGCAAGCGCAGCCATATCGGCTTCGGCGCATTCGTCGCGCTCGAGGTCGCCTTCCTTGCCCTCCTCCATCTCCCGCGAGTCAGGGCCGGCATCGAAAAACTGCTCTCCCGCAATGGTCTTCCCGTCGAGCAATACTTCTCGGGCACGACCGTGGCGGTCATGATCGTGGCGCTGACCATCCTCTTCCTGGGTGCGCTCTTCATCGCGCTGGTCGCGGGCGACATCGTCGCCAAAGAGGCCGAGGATGGCACCCTCCGCATGCTCCTCTGCCGGCCCGTGTCGCGCCTCGAGTTGCTCATCGCCAAGGCCCTCGCGTGCGCCACCTATTCTTGCGCCCTGATACTCTTCATCGGCGCCTCCGCCCTAGCCATGGGCCTCGCCTACCGAGGCTGGGGCTCCCTCTTCGTCTTCTCGCCCGCCGAGGGCGTCTTCGCCTTTCACCCGCCGTGGCCCGGACTGGGCCGCTATCTGCTCGCCATCGCCACGCTCGCCCTGACCACGCAGACGTTCACCGCCGTCGGCTTCATGTTCTCCTGCTTCAACATGAAACCCGCCGCCGCCACCATCCTCACGCTCGCCGGCTGTTTCATCGATCTCCTGCTCCGCATGACCCCCTACTTCGAGAGCATCCGCGACTGGTTCCTCACGCAGCACATGGCCGTCTGGATTCACCTCTTCGAACCCCACGTCCCGTGGGCGCGCCTCGCCGAAGCCCTCGTCTTCCTCGCCGCATGGGACCTCACCTTCGTGGCCGTCGGTATCGCGCACTTCCTCCAGCGCGATATCCGAGGCTAGGAATCTGTCGGGCTTAGGCCGACAGATTCCTGACCTGAGACTTCGGGCGCTGTTCGCGGGTGAAATGCAGCACCGCCTTGCCGTCCCACCCGAATGCGGCGCGATCGCGCCCCGCACCAATAGCTGGCGCGCCTCTCGTCTTGGAGTGCGGTGCCGCCGTAGGCCGGGCACCGCTTTGGCAGCGCGCTCCTACGTCTCATTTCCACCCCCGGTGGTGCCCCTAATGCCCGCCGTCGGACGCGCTACCGGGCATGATGACCCAAAACATCTCCTGATCCCAAAAACATCGGGCCGGCGGGATTTGAACCCGCGACCCCTTCCACCCCAAGGAAGTGCGCTAGCCAAGCTGCGCTACGGCCCGAATTGAAGTTTAATTATGCCTGAAATCGAGCCCTTGTGAACCAAATTCGCGGTGGGTGGTATTTCGGCCTTGCGACCACGGTATATTATTAGGTAGGGGCACCCAATGAGCATCCGGATCTTCGGCGAGCACGATGCGGCGACGGTTGCGCAGATCGAGCGATGCGTGGCAACCGGCGGGGTGCGCGGTGTGCTGTGCGCCGATGGGCACAAGGGCTACGCGCAGCCGATCGGGGGCGTGGTGGCCTACCGGGACCGGATCTCGATCTCGGGGGTGGGTTTCGACATCGCCTGCGGCAACCTCGCCATCCGGACCGACGCGACGGAGTCCGAGGTCGCGCCGCGCATCGGGGCGATCATGGATGATGTCGTGCGCGATATTTCCTTTGGCATCGGGAGGCACAGCAAGGAGCGGGTCGAACACGAGCTATTCGATGACCCGCTCTGGGATGACAAACCGTTTCGGGAGTGGAAGGCGATGGCCGAGGCACAGCTCGGGACGGTGGGCAGCGGGAATCATTACGTGGACGTCTTCGCCGACGAGGCGGGCCGGGTGTGGGTGGGGGTCCATTTCGGCTCGCGCGGCTTCGGATACAAGACGGCCACGCATTTCCTCAAGGCGGCGGGGGGCAAAGAAGGCATGGATGTGGATCCCGCGGTCGTCGGCGACACCGATCTGCTGGGCCAGGACTATCTGGCCGGGATGACGTTGGCCGGTCGGTACGCCTACGCGGGCCGGGAACACGTCGCACGCCACGTGGTGCGACGCATCCTGCGGGCGCGCATTGAGGAGGAGGTCCACAACCACCACAACTTTGCTTGGCGCGAACGACACCGCCTCGAACCTCGGGGTCCGGATGTGCCGTACTGGGTCGTGCGGAAGGGCGCGACGCCGGCCTTCCCGGGCCAGAAGGGTTTTGTCGGCGGCAGCATGGGCGATGATGCCGTCATCATCGAGGGCGTGGATTCGGAGGCATCGCGCGAGGCGTTGTACTCCACCGTCCACGGCGCGGGCAGGATCATGTCGCGCACCGCCGCCAAGGGTAAATTCGTCTCCGAGGGCGGCAAGCGGATCCGCAAGGAGGGGCTGGTCCGCCACGACGCGATGATGCGCTGGCTGCACGAAAAAGGCGTGGCCCTGCGCGGGGGCGATCTCGACGAGGCGCCGCAGGCGTACCGGCGACTGACCGGCGTGCTCGCGGCGCACGCGGGCACCATCCGCATCCTGCACACCCTGCGCCCCCTGGGCGTCGCCATGGCCGGTCGCGATATCCATGACCCGTACAAGGACTGAAGAATCCGAAGTGCCCCGGACAATCCCCCATGCCAATCTTGAGCACCGCGCCCGATCCCCTATCGTTCCCCCCATGATCAACCATGGAGCCAGCCCTGCGCCAGCCATTCGCCGTCGAGACTTTCTTTGCGGCACCCTTGCCGCCACTGCCGCCACGGTCCTGCCAGGCCGCGCCGCAGCGGCGGAAACGCCCTCGCTCTCCCTTCCCGATTCTGCGCCGATCGATTTCCACGTGCATCTGGATAAGAGCACGATCGATGCTGTGCTGCCATTGTCGCGCGAGCGGGGCGTAAAGTTCGGCATCGTCGAGCATGCCGGCACCAGAGAGAACGTCTACCCGGTCGTCCTGAGCAACGACGCCGAACTCCGCGCCTACATCGCGATGCTGGGCGACAGGCCGGTCTACAAGGGCGTGCAGGCCGAGTACGATGACTGGTTTGGCTGTTTCTCCCGCGAGGCGCTCGCGCAACTGGATTTCATCCTCACCGACGCGATGACCATGCCCGGCCCGGATGGCAAACGGGAGAAGCTCTGGGAAAAAGGTGCTCACATTGGAGAGCCACAGGCTTTCATGGATCGCTACGTCGATTGGCACGTCCATCTCTTGCAGACTTGCCCGATCGACATCTTCGCCAACATCACGTGGCTGCCACAGGACCTCTTGCCAAACTACGACGCCCTGTGGACGCCGGCGCGCATGCGGAAGGTCATCGATGCCGCGGTGACCCACGGCGCCGCGATCGAGATCAGCGCAAAACTCCAGCTCCCGCGAATGCCATTCCTCGAGATGGCCAAGGCCTCCGGCGCAAAATTCACCTTCGGTTCCAACGGCCGCTACCCGGACATGGGCAAGATCGAGTATTCCCTCGCCACGGCCAAGCAACTCGGCCTGGCGGCCAGCGACATGTTTCGACCTGTGCCCGGCAATAAGGCCATCCGGCGCTGGAATGGCTGACTCGAGAATTCCGTTTGCTCGCAAAAAGCGGCCCGTGGACGGTCCGCACTCCAAAGACCTTCGGCCGAAATCCGGCGACATCCCGGGAGAATGTCGGCACCCCATGACAATGCCCCGTTTCGCGCGCAGCGCTGTGGAGTGCGGTGCGTCCTCGCACCGCTTTGCACCGCAAGAGGACCAGGCATTTTCACCCCCGGTGGTGCCCCGCGCGGAGGGGCATGGGGTCTCGCCCGACGACAGGAAATCCTGTGGGCCGGCCCCCGCAGATGAAATGTCCATCTGCGGCGGTTTCCCCTGGGCATTCCAACGAAAAGGATACAAAAATGGCGCACGCTGATACAATCTCTCGACAGCAAGCCGCGCTCAAATGTGCGGCAGGTCCCCATGCAATGGCGCCAATGAATAACCGCACCACCCGCCGCCAGTTCCTGCGCGCCACAGCAGGCGCCGCTCTCTTCCCAGCAGTCATTCCCGCGCGCGCGCTGGGTCGCGATGGCGCGATCGCCCCATCGAACCGCATCACGGTCGGCATGATCGGTGTGGGCAGCCACGGCACCGCCGTTAATCTCAAGGGCTTCCTCGCCCAGCAGGACGCGCGCGTGATCGTGGTATGCGACGTGGATCGGACCCGCGCCGAGGATGCCCGCCAGTTGGTCAACAGGCAGTACGGCAATGCCGATTGCACGGCATGCCAGGATTTTCGCAAGGTGCTGGCGCGACCGGACATCGATGCCGTCGCCATCTCCACTCCAGACCACTGGCACGTGCCCATTTCCATCGCCGCGATCCGCGCGGGAAAGGATGTCCTCTGCGAGAAACCGACGCTAACGATCGCGCAGGGCCGCGCGCTGACCGACACGGTGCGAAGTCACGGCCGCGTGTTCCAGACCGCCACCGAAGATCGGTCGGTCAGCGTCTATCACCGCATGGCCGAACTCGTCCGCAATGGTCGCATCGGCAGACTCCAGACCATCCGCGTCATGCTGCCGACAGACCTCGAGCGTCGCGCGAACCCCGCCCCGATGCCCGTGCCTCCCGAATTGGACTACGACCTGTGGCTCGGGCCGGCCCCATGGGCACCGTACACCAAGGATCGCGTCCACTACAATTTCCGGTGGATCCGCGATTACTCCGGGGGTGCGCTGGCCGACTGGGGCATGCACCTTTTCGATACCGCGCAGTGGGCCAACGGCACCGATCGAGGCGGCCCCATGCGGGTCGCCGCCACCGGTCGCTCCTACGATGACGGCCTCTACGACACGTTGTCCGAATTTCACATCGAGTACACCTATGCCAATGGCGTGACGATGATCGCCGAGTCCGGCGGCACCAGCCTGCGGTTCGAGGGCACCGACGGCTGGGTCGGCAATGCCGGATGGCGCAAGCCCATCGAGGCCTCATCCGAGAGAATCCTTGAATCCATCATTGGGCCGGAAGAGACGCGCCTCTTCACCTGCCCCGCCGGCGAACACCGCAATTTCCTCGACTGCGTCAAAAGCCGTCGCGAGCCCTACTTCCCCGCCGAGATCGGCCACCGCGTCGCCACCGTCTGCCACATCGGCAACATCTCCGCCCTCCTCGGACGCCCCCTGCGCTGGGATCCGGTCCGCGAATTTTTCCCCGGCGAACCCGAAGCCAACCGCCATATCGCCCGCGCCATGCGGGCGCCGTGGAGGATCTGACATGAGCCAATACTCTGACTCGAAAAGGCTAACCACAAGGGCCTGAGGGCCTGAGTCGCTGATTCCACCCACCGAGTCGTAGGAGCCTGCTTGCAGGCGATGCGAATCGCGCGCAAGCGCGCTCCTGCGCCCCAATTGCCTCCTTCACTCTCCTTCGATCTCGCCCGCTTCCCTCCGCCTTCACAACCTGCTATGCCTTCCGCATGACGATGCACCCGCGCGGCACCTTCACCCCCCGACCTCACCTCATCGCAGCATCCCTCGCGGCGCTCATCCTCGCCTCCATGGGACACGGTGCGAGCGCCGCCCCCGTCCCTTGGCGCAATGCCCCCAACATCACCCCCGCGCAAAAGGCCATCGACGACCTGCGAAAACCACACCGCGACGCGCGCGAGATCGTGCCTGGCTTCATCTGGATCGATGCCGAGGATTTCGCCGACTACGGCGGCTGGTGGATCGATACGCAGTTTGTCGCTTTCATGGGATCGGCTTACCTCATCGCCGCGGGAATGTGCGACATCGTGGATGACGCGACCACCGAGGTGAACCTCCCCAGCGCAGGCCACTACCGGCTCTGGGTCCGTTCCCGAAACTGGTTTCCGCAGACCTCTCCCGGCCGATTCAAGGTCGCGGTGAACGGCAAGGCCTCGGAGAAAGTCTTCGGTGCGGCGCCCGCCCCCAAATGGGTCTGGGAATCCGGCGGCGAATTCGATCTCCCGGCCGGCACCGCGCGTATAGCCCTGCAGGATCTCACGGGCGAGTACGGCCGCTGCGACGCCATCGTCCTCACCACCGACATGGGCTATACCCCGCCCGATGACATAGCGGCCATCGCCCGCGATCGCGCCCGCCTCACGGGCATCTCGCTGGAGCCAACTGACGCCGGCGAGTACGACGTGGTCGTCGTCGGCGCCGGCACCGCCGGTTGCTGCGCCGCGATCGCCTCGGCCCGCCTCGGATCAAAGACCGTCCTCATCCAGGATCGTCCCGTCCTCGGCGGCAACGCGAGCATCGAGCTGGGAGTCGGACCACAGGGTGCCAGCGCAAAGAACCCCAACGCGCGCGAGAGCGGCATCATGGAGGAGGCGGTCCGCATCACCGCCGAGCGAGATTACCCAATGGTCAGTGACGCGTTCCGGGAATTGGCCGCCGCTGAAACCAACCTCACCGTCATGCTCAACCGGCGCGTCATCGCCGCCGAGATGGATAAGCCCGGCCGCATCGCCGCCGTCCGCGCCGTGGACACGCTCTCGGGATCGATCTCCCGCGCCCGTGGCCGGGAGTTCATCGACTGCACCGGCGATGGCTGGCTCGGATTCTATGCGGGGGCCGAATACCGACTCGGGCGCGAGAGCCGCGAGCAGACCGGCGAGGAACTCGCGCAGGAGAAACCCGACAAAATCACCATGAGCGGCTGCATCATGGGCCGCCAGTCGCTTTCATTCCGCTCCGAGGACACCGGCGAGCCCAAGCCCTACACCCCACCCGCGTGGGCCGCAAAGCTTCCGCCCCCCGAGGAATTCGGCCGAACCATCAAATCGGTCACCGGAGGAAACTGGTGGCTCGAACACGAGGGCACGGTCGATGACCTCAACGACCCCGAGCACGCGCGCGATGAGCTGATCCGGATCACCTTCGGCTACTGGGATTTCATCAAGAACAAATGGGCGGATCGCGCCAAGGCCGCCAACCACGCACTCGTCCACGTGCCCATCTGGAATGCCAAGCGCGAGACCCGCCGCCTCATCGGCGACTATATCCTCACGCAGCCGGACGTCCAAAGCGGACGGGTCTTCCCCGACCGCATTTCCTATGGCGGCTGGTCCATCGACATCCATAACCCGAGGGGAATCTACTCGGGCAAGGAGGGCCCCTACCATTTCGACCCGCGCGTGCCCATCTACACGATCCCGTATCGCTGCCTGTACTCGAAGAACATCGACAACCTGCTCTTCGCCGGCCGCGACATGAGCGTCACCCACGTCGCCCTCGGCACCGTCCGCGTCGAGAGCACGCTCGCCACGCTCGGCCAGGCAGCCGGCACCGCCGCCGCGCTCTGCATCCGCCACGCCACCACACCCCGCGGCATCTACGAAGAACACATCGCCGAATTGCAGCAGACGCTCCTCAAGAATGATCAGTACATCCCCGAGACGAAGAACGAGGACCCCGCCGACCTCGCGCGCACCGCGAAGATCACCGCATCCAGCTCGGCCGCCAATGAGCTGTTCCGGCGCGAGGACGTGGTCAAGGACGAGGACAGCCACGAGCTGGCGATGCCCCGCGCGGTCATCCTCCCCACCGGCTCGGAGCCGCGCGTCGATGCCGCATGGCTGCTGCTTCGCTCGGAGAAGGCCGAGCCCGTCGAATTGACGGCCCACCTGCGCGGCGCGGCAGCCGAGGGTGACTTCTCCTCATCGACCGACATAGCCACCGCCAAGGCCACCGCCCGCCCCGGCGCAGAGCGGTGGGTGAAGTTCGATTTCCGCGCGACGGTCAAGGAGCCCTTCTTCTACATCTCGCTCCCCGCTGCCCGCGGCGTCGAGTGGAGGCTGATGAAGAAGGCACCCGCCGGGTCGTGCCGCGGCTATGGCGGCAGCGAATCGAGACCCTGGACGTCCCACAAGGGGCAGTACTATGCCGCCGCCACCGAGCCCCCCCGGGCCCTCCCGCTGGACATGCGCGCCGAGAACGTCATCGACGGCGTCGCGCGCATCGTCGGCAAGGAGACACACATGTGGTCTTCCGATCCCAAGCAGGCTCTGCCCCAATGGATCGAGCTGGATCTCGGCACCCCGAAATCCTTCAACGCCGTCCACCTCACCTTCGACACCGACATGAACCTGCGCTGGCCCGCAAAGCCCCTCGCCAAACAGTGCGTCCGCGATTACGAGATCGCCTGCGACGATGGCTCCGGGGGCTGGCGCACGCTCGCCTCCGCCAAAGACAACTTTCAGCGCTGGCGCCCCCACCGCTTCCCGACCGTCACCGCCCGACGCATCCGCGTCACCGTATCCAAGACTCATGGCGATCCCGCGGCCCGCGTTTTTGAAGTGCGCGTCTATAATGATTAGGAAGAGCGCGCAATTCAGAGAATTTGTAGGCCGTCTCCAGGAGACGGCAGCGGGTGACCGGATGGCGCCTGACACGGGCGCCCTGCAACCATCGGGCGGCATGGAATCTGAGTCCCAGAGCGAATGGAAACGTAGGAGCGCGCTTGCGCGCGATTCGCGCACGCGGGACAAAGACGGAAGACGGCCAACGGAACGCGGAAAACGCTCCAACTATTTTGTTTCAGCCTTCTATTCCCCGGCCCCATAGTTCTGCAATGCGTTTCCTCGCTCGCGCTCTGCTCGCCTGTCTTCTCGTCGCTCCCACGGTCGCTTCCGCCGCCGCGCCGAAGCCCAACATCATCCTCATCGTCAGCGACGATCAGGGATACCCCGATCTCGGATGCATCGGGACGAAACCCATCCTCACCCCCACCCTCGATCGCCTCGCCAGGGAAGGGGTCCGCGCCACGAACTTCTACGTCACCTGGCCCGCCTGCACGCCATCGCGCGGCAGCATCCTCACCGGTCGCTACCCGCAGCGCAACGGTCTCTACGACATGGTCCGCAATGACATGACCAACTACGGGCATCAGTACACTCCCGAGGAATACGCCGTCTCCCCCGAAATGACCCTCGGCCTCGACCCCCGCGAGATCACGATCGGCAACGTCCTGCGGGCGGCGGGCTATGCCACCGGCGCCGTCGGCAAGTGGGACATGGGCCAGGCGAAACGCTTCCTGCCGCTCCAGCGCGGGTTTGATTTCTTCTACGGCATCGGCAACAACGGCATCGATTACTACACCCACGAGCGCTACGGCATCCCATCCATGTTCCGCGGCAACAGCCGCACGCAGGAAGACCGCGGCACCTACGCCACCGAAGTCTTCCGCCGGGAGGCGCTCGCCTTCATCGAAAAACATTCCTCCCGCCCCTTCTTTCTCTATCTGGCATTCAATGCCCCGCATGGCGCATCGAGCTTCGGGAAACCCGGCGTCCAGGCCCCGCCCGAGTTCCTCGCAAAATACGCCGAGAGCGCCATCGAGGAGAAACTCAAGCCCTATGCGGCCGCCGTTACCTGCATGGACGCCGCCATCGGCGAAATCCTCGCCGCGCTCCAGAGGTCCGGGCGTGACAAAGATACACTCGTCATGTTCCTCTCCGATAACGGCGGCAGCGGCAACGGCGGCAACGCCCCACTGAAGGGAGCCAAGAGCACAATGTGGGAAGGTGGCCTGCGTGTCCCGTTCATCGCGTGGTGGCCCGGACACCTCCCCACCGGCAAGACCACCGACGCCTTTCTCACATCGCTGGAACTGCTTCCCACGCTCGCAGCCGCCGCAGACGCCAAACCCCCGACCGCCCCTCTCGACGGTTTCGACATGCTACCCGCGCTCCGCGGCGAAAAGCCTTCCCCGCGCACGGAGATGTTCTGGCAGCGCCGCGCCGATTGCGCCGCGCGAATCGGGAACTGGAAATGGGTCAATTCAGCAAAGGGCAAAGGCCTCTTCGATCTCGCCGCCGATCCGGGAGAAACGAAAGACCTCTCGGCCGAGAAACCCGACATCGCCGCCATGATGAGGGCGAAGTTCGACGCATGGCGCGGCGCCATGGATGCCGCCGAACCACGGGGACCGTTTAGAGATTATTGAAAGGCGCGAGTGTTAATCGATGGATGCGTGAACCCCGGAAGGGCCCGCGGCCTGAGGCTATCTCAAAACTCAAACGCCCACACGGAACATCCAACAATCAATGCCCATCTGATGATAGAGGGGACGTCCGATGGCGTCCGACAAAGGACGGCGTCTCACAGAGACGCCCTGCAAAATTTGTAGGACGCCTGTGTCAGGCGGCGCTGTTCAGAGGTCTTGAGACACACTCGCCTCGCGGGCCGGGCCAGCCCGAGTGCCGCCTTGGACATTGGGAGTTGAATGTTGGTTATTGGACGTTGAGGTTGGATGTCGGGTATTGAACTTCACCGCCTCACGATCGCCGCGCTCCAGCCCTCGCCGATGCGCAGTTCGGTGAACGTTGCGCCATCGCGCTCGACGATCGGCGCTTTGAAATCCGCGACCTCGCGCCCGGTGTCATCGAAGACGTGGACTTCGTGTTTGGACGCATCGCCCCACCCGAACAGGCCGCTGCGGTTGGTCAGGATGCGCTCTTTGGCGATGATGTAGCCTTCGTGCAATTCGATCGGCGTGATGGGGTACATGTACTTCGTGATGGTCTCATAGGCCGGCATGACCTGCACGTCACTGTACCAGTGAGAGACACAGCCGTAGTCGAGCGCGGCGACCATGTTCCGGTAGGCATCTTCCTCGCATCGCTCGGTGAGATGGTCGCCGAGGGCGATCGGCGAATGAAGCTGGGCGCGGGCACAGTTGCTGATATTGCCGGTTTCCACGAATCGCGGGAATTTCAGGCGCGCCACGGTTCGGGTCCGTGGCTGGCCGTTGGCAATGAAGGGCCCGCGCGCCATGATCTCCTTGATCAGTGCCACGCGCCACGGCTGCGAGAGCAGCGTCACCGAAGATTTCAGCCGGCGGATTTTCATCGTCGTCGCATCGATGTCCGCCGAGCAGCCATCCCACGGTTCCCCGTAGTGATAGGCGTAGGCGCTGTATTCCAGTTCGTCCCAATACACGCCGTCGGCCTTGATGTCGTCGAGGATGATGTCCACGTTGCGTCGGATGGCGCGGCCGTAGGCGTTGCCCTCGGTCGGGAAAAAGATCCCGTAGAAAGGCTGGCCATAGTCGGCGTGCGAGCCGTCGCTGCGCAGCACGCGCGCGTCGGGAAACTTTGCCGCCGCATTCTCCTCAGAGTCGATGTAGCAGTGGAAATAGATGCTGGTCTTCGCGGCTGGCGCCAGCCGGTGGACACGCTCCACGTAGCGCCTGTAGCTATCGTGCTGGACAAGCTGGAACGCGATCCCCTGCGGGTAGTGCCCCTGATATCGCAAGGACGAAAGGCCGGCGCAGACCAGATCCGCGCTCTTGAGCCTGATGAATTCGGCGAACTGTTCATCGGACCATTTGTCGGTCAATGCCCCCGCGCGCAGGAACGCGAAGCAATATGGGATGGTGAAGTTCGCGTCCACCAGCCGCCGCGCCGCATTGACGAAGTCGAAATAATCGGGCCGCGCGACCGGCACGATGGCCCACTCGGCAATATAGGTTTGTCCGGGGCGCAGCACGAACTGGTTGTCGGCGAGCCCCAGTGCGCCGTCGGCGGCGTAATTGGTGACATGGACCTGAAACTCGTCGTTGAGCGGCAACAGGCCGACGCCGGTCTTCCCGGTCATTCCAAACGTCGTGGGATTCGCGCCGTCGGATGAGGTGCCCGTCAACCCTGCCGGTGAGAGGCCGGCTAGCCAGATCCTCTTGATCGGAAACGGGGACGAAATGGCGATCTCATGCCGCTGCATGAGCGGCAGGTTCTCTTCGGTGAGATTCCTAAACGTGTCTCGGACAACGGTGGCCTCGTCCCTGCGATCGATCTGCCGGGAGTGCGCGAAGAACGGATTTGAACCGCGCTCCCATTTCCCCGCCGGCGTCGAGAAACGGCTCGCGACCGTGATCTTCTCGCCGGCGATCTCTGTCTCGATGGCGGCATCCGGCAGTTCACGGACACCGAAATCGCCGCGGGGCTCTTTGGCCGGCGCGCAGACCGGAATCGCGCCGGTGGGCGGCCCGGCCTTGGGTTTCGGCGGGGGAGGCGGTGCGGTGAGCACAAGCCTGCAATCGGCTGCGACCAATGACCGCGTCACTTTATCCCCGCACGCATTTTGGATGACGAGTTGGTTTTCACCCTCGCGCAACAAGTCGGTGACGCGGAGTTCGAATTCGCCGGTCTTGACGCCGCGTATCGCATATCGGGAGCTGTCGGCACTGGTGAAATCCGGCGCGTAGTAAGTCGTGAAACGGTCGGCCGCGGCGAGCCGATGGAGGCGGCCGTCTTCGCCTTTGGCCTCCAGCGGTTTGTTCATCAGGCGTTTCCCGTCGAGCGCCGTGCCGCCGAGGGTCAGCCGCAGTGCCTGCGTGTAGCCGCCGACTTTCGGCGTGTCCATGCGTGCCTTCAGCACCAGCACGGCCTCCTTCCCGTCGGTCGGTTTGGCGGCGGTGAATCTGAACGTCTCTCTTTGTCCCGGCTTCAACTCCACCTTTTCGAAGACCGTCGCGCCGCGGAAAACGGCGGGCGGTTTGCCGTCCGCGCCGGCCAGCACGGCGGAACTCATGCGCGGGCGCGTCATCGCCCATGGTTTCGTCGAGAAGCTGAGGAGCTTTTCGGGGCGCGGCTCGGTGCCGTCCGTGTCGAATACGGCGATCTCGAAATTCGCAGGCATGCCGGCCACCGGCCGGCCGACGCCGAGCGTCGCCCACGGGATGGCGGCCTCCAGCGTGTAGCCGTGGCCGGTCTGCTGTGCGGCGACCAGGGCGCCCCGGAGTTCGAGCGCCGACGGCTTGACGCAATACGATTCCGGCGGGCAATCGGTCAGCGAATCGCCGCCGCGCCTAAAATTTCCCGGACTGAAGACGATCTGGAGCTGGCCCTTGCCAAAGTGCTTTCGCCCGATCTCGTCATCTGGCGCGAGATCGAGGTAGAGCTGCACGCAGTCACCTTTCCAGATGCCCGCGCCGCGCTCGGTCTGTCGGATCTTGTCGTCCGCGACGTCCGCGGCGAGGTAGAGCATGTCCTGCCGCCAGGCGAGCCAGACCTTCGCGGAGAGGTCATCGGGGGACTTCCAATGCGCCGAGCCCCACGTCGCCTGTTCGGCGCGGTTGAGCACGAGCGCACCGGGGACGCTTGTCCATTCCTCCAACTGGCCATCCACCGCGGGGGGCGGATCGGGCTTGAACGGGATACCGACCGCGGGTTCGTCCGCGAGCGCTCGCGCGCACGAGGCGCATGCGACCAGCGCCACGAGGGATGGGATCTTCATGGTTTACCCCTTGCTTTCAGATGTCTGGGTTCCATGCCCCGCACGCGGATGCCACCGGCCTCAAAAGCGCGGTGTAGGAGCGCGCTTGCGCGCGATTCGAATCGCCTGCGAGCAGGCTCCTGCAACCCGTCATCTGGGTTCTCGAGTCAGTCTGTCGAATCTTCAGCCGACAACCTCTGCTGGGAGCCAGCGGCACGCTCCTCCCTATGGTCGAAACGGTCCCTCCACACAAAAGAGATCCGCGCGCGTCTTGCCATTCTCGGTGATGCGGCCCAGCGAGTAGACGCTGCCATCCTTGCCGACGGCGATCGAGTTGATGTAGAGCGGCCGCTGGCCATCGGGGTAGAAGATCGCGCCATGGTCGGTACAGCGCCCCGTGGGGATGTGGTAGGTCACCAGATGCAGGTTCTCAAGCCCCTTGGCAGCACCCATCGCGATGCTGTCCTTGCCCTTCACGCGCTTGCCGTCGATGTAGATCGGCCCGCCGGTGAGGTAGTGGATGGTGTCGCCATCCGGCCCGAGCGCGAAACCGAGGTACCCGTAGCTGAACTGGTCGAACATGCCGCTCCGCTTCGACACATCCGACGTGATCCGGTCGAGCACCTCGATGCGCTTCAGCCGCGGGTCGAAGCGAAAGAGATAGCCCGAGTTCCCGTGGACGCCGTAGATCATCTTGTCGGCCGGCCGATAGAACGTCATCCGCCAGTTGTACCCCATGTGGCCGGGCGATGTCGGGTCGTAGAGACCGAAGTAGTCTTTTCTCAGATCCTCGCCCTCGATCTTTTCGACGCTGTCCGTGTCGGCGCGATAGCGGAAAATGTTGCCCTCGGACGTGCTGTAGTAGGCGGAGCCATCCTCGGGGTCGACGGCGATGGACCGGCACACCGTGCGGTAGTTCGCGCCCTTGGCGCCCTCCCCGTCGGCGCAAGTCTTGCCGAAGTTCTTCAGGTTCTTCGTGGCGTAGTCGAAGCGGAAAAACTGCCCGTACGGCCACGTCATCCCAAAGCCCCGCCCGCGCCGCGTGTCCATGTTGAACGTCAGCACGCCCTCGCCCTGCGGCGCGATGCCGAAATCCTCGAACTTGTTGGCCTTCATGTCGTAGGCGAGCAGGTGGCCGCCGGGGTACTTCTTCCATCCCGCCGGCGGAATGCCCATCGTCTCCATGCCATCGACGTTGCTGTAGAAGCCGATGTGCGTGGCGAAGTAGAGCTTCCCGTCGGACTCGACGAAGTTCACGTGGCTCTTGCCCTGCACGATCGTCTTGGCGTCCTTCTCGCCGCAGATCTCGGTCAGGTCGCCCAGGCGCGTGATCTTCTGGGTCGCCGGATCGAACACGAACACCTTCGCGCCGATATCGTATGGCTCGGCGCTCAGCACATAATAGATCCGGCCGTCGCTTCCGGTCCCCATGCTGTTGTAGGTGTCATGTCCCTCGGGGAAGCCCGAGTTGTAGGTCTTGGCCACGAGCTTGTGCGCCGGCAGAAATGGGTCGGCCGATTCCGCGGCGCGCGCCGGGATCTCTCCGGAGCACAGCAGCGAAAACGCGAGGGTCATGGCCTTGGCTGGGGTGGTGATTCTTTTCATGGGTTTTGATGATTCTGGTTGCGTCTCGTCCCTGTGGGATCCTGTGGGCGCGCTATATCCGGCGTCCACTACGATTTAGGCAGCGCGTCCCGGTGCGCCCAGACCTTTTCGAATGCCCGGGCGTACTGCTCGACCAGCTCGGGGCAATCCCTGCGAAAGAGCGCGACGTTCATGGCCTTGGAGTTCACCTCCTCGCAGCCCGCCAGCGTCTTCGGGACAGTCGGGGCGTGGTGCCACCACTCCGGCTCGGAATAGACGGCATACTTGTGGTTCTCGGGATAGTTACCGGCACCGACCGAAACCCCCTCCGCCGCCAGCGCCTTGATGACGGCCGCGCGGGATACCCCGGCCTTGGCCTGGTCCAGGAACAGGATGTTCGAATTGTAATAGACGCGCTCCTGGTCCTTGCGGCACACCGGCTCCGAGAGGCCCGGCAGCTGGCAGACGCGATCGTTGAGCTTGCGCACCTGGCCATTGATGGTGGCGTTCTGTTTTTCAAGTTTCTCCAACTGCGCCATGATCAGCACGGCGGCCAGGGGGTGCATGCGCAGCTTCATCCCAAGCCCGGTCCCCTGGTACTTGCGGTACGGGCTGTCCGGCGCCAGCGCGTTGGCGGCGTAGGGGCTTCCGGCAATGTATTTCCCGCACACCTCGTAGTGGCCGAAGGCGGCGGCGCGCTCGAAGTCCTCGCGCTGCTGGTACACGCCCATGCCGCCCTCGATGCCGGGGAGGACCTTCGTCGCCTGGAAGCTGTAGATGCCCAGGCGGCTCCAGTTTCCGACCTTCTTGCCCTGCATCGACGCGCCGTGCGCGTGAGCGCAATCCTCGAGGACGATCAGCCCGTGCTCCTTGGCGAAGTCGTTGATCTTGTCCATCTCGCACGGCAGGCCCCATGAGTGCATGGCCATGATCGCCCTGCACTTTGGCGTGATGACCTTGCTGGCGTGCTCGACGGAGAGCGTCGCCGTCTTCGGGTCGATGTCCACGAACACCGGCACGAAGCCGAAGAACCTCATCGGCAAGATGGCGCCGAAGAAGGTGTAGGAGGGAACCATGATCTCGGTGCCGGGCGGCAGTTCGCGCGTCAGGGCGAAGTACATCGTCGTGAGCGCGCTCGTCCCGTTCATGTGGCTCTTGCAGAATGGCACGCCGTTGTATTGCTTCCATTTGTCCTCGAGATCGCCGTTGTACTTATAGATGCCCGTCGAGTCCGATTCGATGGCCGCGGTGAGCGCCGCCTTCTCGTCGGCGCCATACGGCGGCCATTTGTAGATTGCCGCGCGCTGCTCCTTGGGGAACGTGACGGCCGGGCTGCCGCCGGCGATGGCGAGTGCCTCGGTCTTGGTCTGGGCGAGGGATGCGCCCGCGGCCATGCTCCCCACGACTGCCCCCCCGGTCTTGATGAAATCCCGGCGCGTGAACCCGATGCCCTCGTGATTGCGATTTGTTTTCATGTCTGCGTTCTCCTTGTTACCGATGGCTCTTTGGTGATTTGCTATCTCGAAAATAGGAGGTCTTGTAGGCCGTCTCTGGGAGACGGCTGCGGGTGACCGGATGGCGCCTGGCACAGGCGCCCCACAGCCCAATTTTCCGCGCCGGTGGCGCCTCTCGCGCAAACATCGATCCTCATGACATGGCCTCCCCCAGCAACCTTCGGATCGCGTCCTTGAGCAACGGCTCTGCGCCGGGCGCCAGATTTGTCGCGGTCGGCTCATAGCCGCCCTCGCGAAAGGCCTCGTCCGTGCAGAGGTAGGCCGACCCGCAATCGCCATAGCCGGCAACGGCGACAAAGGCATCAGGCCGGCACCGTTGCGCGAATCTCTGGAACTCCAGCATTGGCTCGCCGGGCAGATGGACGATGTGGATGCGGCCCATTTGCAGCGAACTTAGCCCAAACGGCCTCCCGGCCCGTTCCGCCGTGGCCAGCCGCATCGCGCCCCTGTAGACACGGTTTCCCTCGGCGGCTCTGGGATCGGCAAGCCATGCGCGGCTCGGGTCGAGAAACTCCGCGTCGGTTCGGACGGGTAACCGGAGCGCGTCCGTGCGCCACACCAGGTGCTCCGCCGGCGCGAGGCGCGAGGCGCCGATCGCCGCCCGCATGCCCGCGCGAAGCCGCTCCGCCAGTTCCGCCCGCGCGCGCGGCGTCTCATCATTATACTTGCCGACCGTCACGTTGCCCGAGCAACCGGTGAAATAGACCTGAAACACACCCTCCTCGCGCTCGGTCGCCTCGCGCGCCGCGCCCACGAAATCTGCCGACTCGCTCCCGTCGCAGGAGACCGTCTGCGGATGTGTCGCGTAGTAGTGGAGCCGGGCCAGTGGTTGCTCGCCGCGCGCGAACGTGATCGTCTTGAGCATCGGGTCGATGTCGCCCTCCGGCATCGACGCCAGCTCGGCCTTCCTGCCCCCGGTGCTGCCCCGAACGATGATGTTGCCGTCGGCACCCTTGAGCCGTCGCTCCGAGGCCACGCGGTCCACCCTCGCCTCGCCGCAGCCCACGCGGTCGAACGGCTCCAGTCGCCCCACGGCCCCGCGGATCGCCTCGCCCAGCCGCTTGCGAAGATCGTCGAGAAACTTCGCCGTGAGGTGGGATGGCGAACCGGGCGCCCCATCGAGCAGCCGGTGCGCGCCCTCGTCGGCATACGGCGCCACGTGCTGGTGAATGCACTGGATCGCAACGCGGGTCGGGTCGGTATCGGCCGCCCGCGCCATCGCTTCGCGGAAGGACCATTCCGATTCGTTGCACAGGAGGCACCAGTCGAGGGCGCACAGGACGCAGCGTTCCCCGCCATCCTCCAGAACGACGCCCTTGGCCAGCAGCGGGTCCTTGATCGTTGTCAGCTTGGTGAGCCAGACCAGCGTCTCTCCCAGGGGCGGCGTCGCATCGCACCGAAAGCTGGCCACGCGGAGTCGAGATGACCCCGCCGCGGAGGCGCCGGCCAGGGCTCTATCGGCCGCGCCCATCGCGCCGACCACTAGGGCGCCGCCGGCTTTGATGAAGTCCCGGCGCGTGCGCCCATGCGTTGTGGGGGATGTCGCCATCATCGCACCCTTTTGCCTCAGTCTGCCAGTCGCGAGCATACGTTGCGGCGGACCGCTTTCCCAGTCCTTTTACCCGATCCCGCGACCGCGCGTGTCGCACCGATTACGGTCGCCGTCGCAGTTGTTACGGTTGCGCCTCATGGCGCAGCGCCGACCGGTACCGCTCCGGCGTCGTGCCCGTGATCTTGTGGAAGGCCCGATAGAACTGCGACCGCGTGCCGAACCCCACCTCGCTCGCGATCTGCGCCGCGGTCTCGTCCGAATGCGCCAGGATCTGGCAGGCGCGGTGGATGCGTTCCTGCGAGAGCCATTGCCGGGGGCTCTGGCCCGTCGCCCGCCGAAACAAGACGCTGAGCTGCGTGCTGCTGTAACCGCTGTGCTTGACGAGGTCCGCAAGCGACCAGGGTCGATCGAGCTGCGCACGGATCGCTTCGCACATCCGCTCCACGATGCTCCCCGGAATGCCCCCCGGTTGGACAGGCCGCGCTATACCGCGCTCCCCCTCGCTGCGCGCCAGCTCCAACAGGAGTTGCGCCAGCAGCGCCGCGCACATCGACGATTTCGCGCGCTGGCCCCCGAAAGATTCGCGCCTCAGCCGATCCAACAGGTATTCGACCGTCGTCCTGCGCCACGGCACGACGCACGTCCGCCGCGGGATCCGCACCCCCGCCACCTCCAGCCCGATCTTCCCACCGCACCGCACCGACAGGCGCGCCCCGCGCAAAACCCATCGCCGAAAAATCGCCACGAACCTCTCCCCCCGCCAGCCAAGGCAAACATGGGGGTCCTCCGGCCGTATAACCAGCATCTCCCCAGGGCCCAGGCGCAGTCTCTCGGACCCCATGCGGTACTCCGCCTCCCCGCTCGCGATGTAGCACAGTTCCCAGTCCTCATCGGTGTGCATGTGGAATTGGCCCACCCGCCCCACCCGCCCCGAGTAGGCAATGACCGGTACAGCCGGATCGGGATACAGGATCGGCGCCCGCACGCACCCCTCGATGACACCGCCACCGCCCCGCCCAAAGCGCCTCGCCCTTCCGCCCGCACCGCGTCGCCTCGAAGCGCCACCGATCACCCATCAAAGCTAACAAAACGCCCCCAGGCCCACAAGCGGAGCCCCGCCACGGTATCCTCGCCTGCCGTCCGGACAGACTAATGCCGATGTCAAGAATCGAGAGTTGACCCCGATACGACTTGTGGACGTTCGATCGCTCACCCCTCCGCTATCGGCCAAAATCTGGCAGAGGGGAAAGCCCGGCCGGACCAGCGCGTCGCCGCCACACTTCCCGCTCGACTCTTGGCTTCCCCTCCGCTTCCCTCTTGGCATGGCCGGACTGGTTCACCCCGGGGTTCCGGCCTCCCGGCGGCCAACGGAGTCGGGCACGGCCCGACGGGCCGCCGGAAGCAAGCTCCTATCCGTCTGCATCCTCCTCGTGGTGTCAGGACAGCCCGCTAAAGGTGGTGATGATCGCCGATTTTGCGCGACGTCAACTTCCCGGCGTTTGAGTGAGACGATTGAGACCATGCGGGGGTTGGTCGCTTTCTGGAAGTTCACCGAGAATCAAGACCGTCCATGGCAATCAGCCTATGATTCCGCAGCAGCGGAGAGGAGCTATCCGCTTTACCTGCGGCGGGCTATGAACCCTCAGCTGTATACTCCCGGAAGTTGGCCGTTTCAGCCATTGGAATTTGATACGAGCGGCCCAATCGGGCGGGCGATCCGGTTCCAGCGGGGATATGTCTTTGGTGAAGTGCCGCGCATGGTGTTTGACCGTGGCGCATTGGATATTCACGGCCGCATGCCATTTACGATGCTGGCCTACGTAAAGTACATCGGGCCGCGTCTGCTGGTGGCGGGAATATGGGATGCCGGCATTAACGACGGCACAGGCTGGGACCGCCATGCCGGTCGACGACAGTATGCGATCTTTGCCAATCTGTTTCATTCGCATAGCACGGTCGCACACCTCTCCGCAACGGGGGCATCCAGTTACCCGCAGTCCAGACACCCTGGAAGCGAATTCGCACGTGTACGCGCCATTGACGGAGGCGTGCTCCATGATCGGCAATGGGGATGCGTGGCAATCACTTTCCAGCCGCAAACCGGCGCCTTGACCGCGTACCTGAACGGGATCGCCCACCCGTGTTTTCAAACGGATCCCGTGGAACGCTCGGTCTATCACATCACTGGTGAAGCCTCAGCCAACCCGGTGACCTTTAGGCACCAGATCTACCACCCGAAGCGGTTTCTGCTGAAATTTAACGGCTACGATGTCCAAAGCACGGGCGTGTTTGAACACCGTTTGGATGCCAATCTCTTTGACGGGAGCATTACTTATGAGAACGACAAGCTTCCGAGTGCAGACACGCACCAGCTTGTGATCTCCGTTGACGTTCTGCGACAAGGCCAGAGCATTCTCGACAAACCATTAAGGATTGCCGCCCAGCACGGCAACACAGCCGCCCTGCCCCAAGTCACTCGGGAAGGCGATGAGATTGTTGCCGAATTGCATGGGCCAGGCGGAAGAGTCGGCAACCCGGCAAAGAAGCTCGTGACCGGTGGCGCCCCGTTTACGATCGGTCGCACCACCGTCCAGTATGACACGCTCGAACACGGCTCGGACTTTTTCGTCGACGGTGTGGCTGTGTTCAATCGTGTCCTCACGCCGGATGAGCTGCTGCGGCTCGCCCGGTGGTAGAATCCATGCTTCCCGGCCTCCCCGCAGCCATCTGCTTCGCTCTGGCTGCCATCCCCGTGCCGCGGCGATGGCCTTGCGCAGCGGCGAATCCCCCCCGAGAATTTCTCTTTCAAAAGCCCGTGCTTGGGACGTATTGACCGCCCATTCGGGCCGTAGCGCAGCTTGGTCTAGCGCGATCGCCTCGGGCGATAGTCTATGGGCGGGGGTCAACTCTCGATTCTTGACATCCCACAGCGCTGGCGCGGCATCGGGCGGGACCTGTCCGCATCCCGCGTGGGGGTGGGCGGGATCCCCTCGCTGTTGCCTGCCCCCTGGTTTCGGCCTTTGACTCCTGCCATGCGCCCCCTCCCCGAAACTGATTGCCTTCGAGCATTTACGGGGTAATGGGTGTCTCGTGCGAGTACCCGAGCACGTGATTCGGAAGCGCCGCGACGAGGTGGCGAGCCTTCTCTCCCAGTTCCGATACCTCCCGGTCTCCGAGCTGTGCCGCCGGCTGCGGATCTCCGAGGCGACGGCGCGGCGCGATCTCGCCGCCCTGGAGCGCGAGCGGCGGATCACCCGGACCTACGGGGGCGCGCTGAGCGATTACAACGCCAACTTCCCCTCGTTCCGCCAGCGACAGACGGCCAACGCCGCCGCCAAGCGCCAGATCGGCCGCGCGGCCCGCGACCTCCTCAAGCCCGGCCAGACCTGCTACCTCGACGGCGGCACCACCCCCTTCGCGGTCGCCGAGGCGCTCCGCGAAAACCCCATCTCCCCCCTGACGGTCGTCACCTGCAACATCCCCTGCGCCGAACTCCTCGCCCCCGTCGAGGCCCTCCAAGTCTACCTCCTGGGCGGCCGTTTCCTCGCCCGCCAATCCGTCCTCCTCGGCGACGCGGCACGCCGCTCCCTCGGCCACTGGCACATCGACGTAGCCTTTCTCGGCGCCGAGGGCGTCACCGCCGAAGGCTCCTGGAATTCCCAGGAGGAAATCATCCGCCTCCAGCGCGCCGCCGCCCGCCGCTCCGTCCGCGTCATCCTCTGCGCCGATGCCACCAAACTTGGCCAGCGCACCCCCTTCTTCGTCCTGCCGTGGTCCGATTCCATCCACCTGCTCACCGAGGCCACCCCCGCGCGCCTCAGGGCCGCCGGTGTCGACCTCCCCAAAGACCACCTCATCCGCGCCAGCGAAAAAACCGCTTGACGGCCCGCGCCGGGCGTGGGAATATGACGGAAGTCAATCATTAAAACCCAATGGCCACCATTGCCCCCAGCCGGGATCTGGTCCAGCGCATCGTGCGCGAGACGGTGTTTCGCGAGATGGCGAAGCGGCCGGATCTGCCGGCGGTGCCGCAGCTCGTGGTGAACAGCTCCGCGCGGCACATGCATGTGTCGCAGGAGAATCTGGAGGTGCTGTTCGGGCCGGGCTCCAAGCTCGAGGTGCACAAGTGGCTGTACCAGGAGGGGCAGTTCGCCTCGACGGCGACGGTGACGCTGATTGGCCCGCGGCGGCGGATCATCCCGAATCTGCGGATCCTCGGGCCGACGCGGAATCTGACGCAGATCGAGTTGGCGGTGACCGACGCGGTCCAGCTGGGCATCGACGTGCCGGTGCGGATGTCGGGCGACATCGCGGGCACGCCTGGGGGGTTCGTGATGGGCCCGGCGGGGATGCTGGAGATGCGGGATGGGATCATCCGGGCGGCGCGGCACGTGCACATGTCGCCGGAGGACGCGGTCTTCTACGGGGTGAAGCACCTCGACCGCATGAAGCTGCGCGTGGTCTCAAAGGACTGCACGACGATCTTCGACGACCTCCTGGTGCGCGTGGACAAGACCTTCAAGCTGGAGGTGCACATCGACACCGACGAGGCCAACGCCTGCAATCTGGACGCGGCCGACCGCGTGGAGCTTTTGCGCTGAAGCAGCGAAATCGGAGCAACAACACAGAGGTAACATGAACGACGCACTCGGAATCATAGAAACCCGCGGCTACGTGGGGCTGGTCGAGGCCAGCGACGCGATGGTCAAGGCCGCGAACGTGAAACTGATCAAGTCGATCCCCATCGGCGGATCGCTGATCACCACCATCGTGACCGGCGACGTGGGCAGCGTCCGCGCCGCGGTGGAGGCCGGCAAGGAGGCCGCGACGCGCGTGGGCAACCTGGTCGGGTCGCACATCATCGCGCGGCCGAGCGATGGCCTGTTGGCCTTCTTCACGGCCTGAGCCACACACACACGGAGGACAAACATATGGCAGGACAAGCTATCGGAATGATCGAGACCCGCGGGTTGACCCCGCTGTTCGAGGCGACGGACGCGATGCTCAAATCGGCGAATGTCGAACTCATCGGCTGGGAGAAGATCGGCTCGGGCTTCGTGTCGACTTTTGTCAGGGGCGAAGTGGCCGCGGTCAAGGCGGCGGTCGAGGCGGGCGCCACGGCGGCCGCTGCGATCGGCGAGGTGATCGCGGTGCACGTGATCCCGCGCCCGCACGAGGATCTGTCCAAGCTGGGCAGATTCCTGGCCAACAAGGCCGCGGCGAAGTGATGCGCCGGGGCGCGGTCGCCGTGCCCCGGCTGACCCCGCGCGCATCGCGCGGGGGAGGATGACGTGGAAGCCAAGAACAAGATCCTGGTCGCCAACATCGGCAGCACCTCGTTCAAGTTCCGCTTGTTCGAGATGCCGTCCGAGCGCCTGCTCGCGCGCGGCGCCGTCGAGCGCATCGGCGCGCCCCAGGGCGCGTGGAAGGCGCAGGTCGGCGACGCTGCCCCCGAGGAGGGGCAGGCGGCGTTCCCCGACTACGGGGCGGCCATCGCGCTCGTCGAGGAGAAGCTCCGCGGTCGCGCGCTCGGTGGCCTCGGGGACCTGGCCGCGGTTGGCTTCAAGCCCGTGATGGCCAAGGGCATCTCCGGCACGCAGCTCCTCGACGACCGCGTGCTGGCGGCGATGGAGGCGCTGTACACGCTGCTTCCGGCGCACAACCCGCCGTACGTCCAGGCTGTCCGCGCGTTCCAGGCCCGCCAGCCCGAGTTGCCGTGCATCGGCACCTTCGAGACGGCGTTCTATGACAACCTCCCGCGCGCAAGGCGCCGCTTCCCCATCCCCCTGGAGTGGGAGACGAAATATGGCATCCGACGCGAGGGCTTCCACGGCGCCAGCCACCGCTACGTCACCGAACGCGCCGCCGAGATCCGCGGCACCAAGAAACTCCGCATGATCTCGTGCCACCTCGGTGGCAGCTCCTCGATCTGCGCCGTCCGCGACGGCGTCGCCGTCGATTCCTCCTGGGGCATGACCGCCCAAAGCGGCCTTCCCCACAACAATCGCGTTGGCGATTTCGACGTTTTCGCGGCCCTCTACGTCCAGAAGATCGCCGGTCTCACGATAGAACAGATGGAGGCCGAGCTGGCGAAAAATGCCGGTCTCAAGGGCATGTCCGGCCTCGATTCGGGCGACATCCGCGACGTCCGCGCCGCGGCCAGCGCCGGCAACGCCGACGCGCGCACGGCCCTCGCCGTCTTCGTCGATTCGATCCGCAAATACATCGGCCAGTTCCTCGTCGAACTGAACGGCGCCGACATCCTCATTTTTGCCGGCGGCATCGGCGAGCACAACCCCGACCTCCGCGCCGAGGTCTGCGCCGGCATGGAGTTCTGCGGCCTCCGCCTCGACCCCGCCGCCAACGACGCGGCCACCGGCCGCGAGGCCGTCATCTCCGCCGCGGGCTCGGCCATCGAGGTCCGCGTCATACCCACCAATGAAGAGATCATCATCGCGCGCAACGCGTGGGAGAAACTCGGCCACGGCCGGGCCCATTAGAAAACGCATTTCAGATAAACCCAGAATTCAGAGTACGGAAGAAACAGAGACAAGGAGAACCATGAGCCAGGCAATCGGAATGATCGAAACGCGCGGCCTGATCGCGCTCGTCGAGGCGACGGACGCCATGCTGAAGTCCGCCAACGTCGAGCTGGTCGGTCCGCTGACCCAGGTCGGCAACGCCATGGTCACGGTCGTCGTCCAGGGCGACGTGGCCGCCGTCAAGGCCGCCACCGAGGCGGGCCGCAACGCGGCGCAGGCGCTCGGCGAGGTCGTGTCGGTGGATGTCATCGCACGCCCGCATGGCGACCTCGGCGCGGTGCTGCCGAAGGCCAAGTGAGCGGCCCCCGGAGGGCATCGCCATGATCCTCGCTAGGGTCGAAGGCAGCGTCGTCGCCACCAAGAAGCACGGCAAGATCCTCGGCAACAAACTGTTGCTGGTCCGGCCATTCACGGCGGATTCACCGGAGGCCACCGCGCTGCGCGCCGGTGGCTCCACGCTCGTCGCAGTGGACCAGATCGGCGCAGGCGAGGGCGAGATGGTCCTCGTCGCCCAAGGTAGCTCCGCGCGCCTCGGGATGAGCGACAAGGATTCGCCCGTGGACGCCGTCGTCGTCGGCATCGTCGACACGGTCGACATCGGCAAAAAGATCGTCTACCGCGCGGGCGGGTGACGCGGTTTGAGCTGCGGATGGACACGAACGCACACCCGTCCTCGCGGACTCGGTGCCAGATGAAGTGGGATTTGAGGTTCGAATGAAAATGGATGAACAGATCGTATCACGCGTCGTGAAGGAGGTGCTCGCGCGCCTCGAGAAGCAGTCCACCGTCGTTGCGTCGGGCCAGACCGGTTTCGGCGTCTACGACAAGATGGAGGACGCCGTCGGCGCCGCGCGCGCCTCGTTCGAGAAACTGCGCGATGCCGGCACCGAGGCCCGAAAGAAGGCCCTCGGCGTCATCCGCCGCATGTCCGAGGAGAAGGCCGGCGAGTGGGGGCCGCTCGAGCTGGACGAGACCAAGATCGGCCGCCTCGACCACAAGATCGAGAAACTGGGCATATGCGGCCGCCTCGTCCCGGGCGTCGAATTTTTGGAGCGCATGGCCTTCAGCGGCGACTTCGGCCTGACGATCATCGACTTCGCCCCGTGGGGCGTGATCGGCGCCGTGACGCCCTCGACGCACAGCATCCCAACGCTCACCGGCAACGCCATCAACATGATCGCGGCCGGCAATGCGGTGGTCTTCAACACCCACCCCTCGGCCTGCAACTGCGCCGCCGTAGCAATCCGCGCCTACAACGAGGGCATCTTCCGCGAGACCGGCATCCCCGACCTACTCACGACGGTCCGCAAACCCACCCTCGATACCTTCAACACGATGTGCGCCGACGAGCGCGTCGGCCTCCTCTGCGTCACCGGCGGCCCGGGCGTCGTCAAGGCCGCCATGAAAACCGGCAAGCGCGCGATCTGCGCCGGCCCCGGCAATCCGCCCGTCGTCGTGGACGAAACCGCCGACCTCGACCGCGCCGCCCGCAGCATCATCCAGGGCGGCGCCTACGACAACAACCTCCTCTGCATCGGCGAGAAAGAGGTCTTCGTCGTCGCGTCCGTCGCCGATGCCCTGATCGCCGCGCTCAAGCGCGCCGGCGCGATGCAGTTGACCGGCCCACAGATCGACTCCCTCACCAAGGCCGCCTTCACGTTCCCCCCGGGCCAGGGCGCCGGCTGCCCGCACCCGCAGTTGAACAAGAAGCTCGTCGGCCAGGGGCCGAAGTTCCTCGGGCAACAGATCGGCATCCAGGTCCCCGACAAGTGCGACCTGCTCTTTGGCGAAACCGACGAGAAACACCCCTTCGTTCAGGAGGAGCAGATGATGGCCTTCATCCCGATCGTGCGGGTGAAGGATGTCGACGAGGGCATCGAGGCGGCCATCCGCGCCGAGCATGGCTACAGGCACACCGCCATCATGCACTCCGTCCACGTCGGCCGCCTCACCAAGATGGCGCAGGCCGTCGACACCACCCTGTTCATCAAGAATGGGCCCTGCATGACGGGATTGGGGCTCGGCGGCGAGGGCTTCCTCAGCTTCTCCATCGCCACCCCCACCGGCGAGGGCGTCACCACCCCCATGACCTTCACGCGATCCAGGCGATGCGTGATGGTGGAGAACCTCAATCTGTTCTGAACGATGAGCGCCGAGGGACGAACGCCGAGCGATGAACGCGCCGCAACGCCAGGATCTGGAGACCCGGCTGGTGGATTACGGCGCCAGGATCGTGCGCCTCTGCCGACATCTCGAAACATCCAAGGCGGCCGCCCATGTTGCGGGCCAGCTCTTGCGTTCGGGGACAGCTCCCCTCGCCCATCACGGGGAGGCCCAGGATGCCGAATCCCGTCGCGACTTCATCCACAAGCTCAAGCTTTCCTTGAAGGAGCTCCGCGAAAGTTATCGCTGGTTGTTGCTGATCCAGAGGGCCGGCATGCTGCGGAAACCCGCCGCGCTGGATCCGCTGATCGCGGAAACCGACGAGTTGATCCGCATTTTCGTGACCAGCACGAAAACCGCGCAACGCAATGGGACTTCGGAATGAGCGCGTTCACCGTTCGTTGCTCGGGGCTCATCCCTCGGAGTTCGCGAGTCGCAATGGAATTCTGCCTCCAGGAGGGGAGTTAGCATGCGCCTCGCAAAGATCATCGGCCACGTCACCTCGACGGTGAAGCACAAGAGCCTCGGGGGCTGGCGCCTGCTCATCGCCCAGCCGCTCGACGGCGAGGGCAGGGACGAGGGCCCGCCGCAGATCGTCATCGACCCATTCGGCGCCGGCATCCGCCAGAAAGTCTTGATCACCTCCGACGGGGCCGAGGCAAGAAAACTCGTGGGCGACGAGCGCAGCCCGGCGCGCTGGTCGGTGCTCGGGATCGTGGACCCCGAAGTGGAGCTGGCGATATGAGGATGGGCACCGTTATCGGCCGCGTGACGCTCTCGGTCCGCCATCCCTCGTTCCAGGGCGAACGGCTGCTGCTCACCTCCCCGTGGAAGAAGGACACATACGAGGGGAAACCTGCGTTTGACCCCGCGATCGTCGTGTACGACGTCCTGGGAGCCGGCGTCGGCCAACAGATCGGCATCAGCGAGGGCCGCGAGGCCGCCTGCCCTTTTGAGAGGCCCACGCCCGTGGACGCCTACTGCGCCGCGCTGATCGACGAGTTCTACTGCCCGCCCGAAGGGAAGGCGGGCTCAAAGGATCTGAAAGGATAAGCCATCATGAAACTATTCGCACAAAGAGACGCGGAGGAATTCGCCAAGTCGGGCGAGAAGGTCTTCCGCTTCAACCGCGACGTTCGCCTCACGCCCGGCGCCCGCGATGTCTTTGCCGAGCGCGGCATCAAGATCGTCTTCGACGCCGACGCGCCCGTAGCCGAGGCGGCGCCGATGCCCCCGGCCCCGTCGGCCGGCGGCACGAAATCCCAGTGGGAGAAACTCTTTCACTCCCAGGAGGCGGAATCCCTCAAACAGCAGATCTGCGAGATCGGCAGGCGCTGCTGGCAGCGGGATTATTGCGACGGCAACGGGGGCAATATCTCCGCCCGCCTCGGCGACGTCTTTATCTGCACGCCCACGGGCGTGAGCAAGGGCTTCATGAAGCCCGAGATGATGTGCCTCGTGGATATCGACGGCAACCAGCTCGCCGGCACGTGGAAACGCACCAGCGAGATCTTGACCCACATGGCCATCTATCGCGCCGTCCCCCAGGCCAAGGCGGTCGCGCACGCCCATCCCGTCTACGCCACCGCATTTGCGATGGCGGGCCTCGAGCCCCCGCAGTGCCTCATCCCCGAGATGGAGGTCTTCGTGGGTCGCGCGCCGCTGGCCCCCTACCGCACCCCCGGAAGCCCCGACATGCAGGAGGTCATCAAGCCGCTGGCCCCCAAACACCAGTCGATCCTCATGGGCAACCACGGCGTCATCTGCTGGGGCACCAGCGTCGAAGATGCGTATTTCAAGATGGAGATCACCGACGCCTATTGCCGCACGGTGGTCGTCGCCTCACACCTGCCCACCAACCGCACGACCATACCGGCCGAGGGCGTCCGCGAGCTGCTCGATATAAAGAAAAAACTTGGCTTGCCTGATGCCCGCGAGGACCTTAAACCCGTCCAGCTCTGCGAGGTCGATCCGTGGAACTTGATTTCCGATCGACCCTGCGGGTGTTCCTCGCCCGCCACCGCTGGTGGCACGGATGCCGGGACAATGACTAATGCCGAGTTGGAGGCGCTCGTACAGCGCGTCACCGACGAGATAATGAAAACTGTGGAGAAGAGAGCATGAAGATTGCAATCATCGGTGGTGGCGGGCGCGTCGGATCGTGCGCGGCCTTTGCGCTGCAGTGCAGCAAGGTCGGTCGCGAACTCGTGGTCATCGACGCCAACCAGGCCGCCGCCGAGGGCGAGGCCCTCGACCTGCTGCACGGTGCCGCCTATTGCGCCGACCAGGTCATCCGCGCCGGCGGCTACCCCGACTGCGCCGACGCGGACCTCGTCTGCATCACCGCGGGACTGCGCCGCAAGCCCGACGAATCGCGCCTCGACCTCATCAATCGAAACGTGGCGCTCTTCAAAGGCATCCTCGATAACCTGATGAAGGTCGGCCTCCGCAAGGACGCCATCATCTTCGTCGTCTCCAATCCGGTGGATCTCCTCACGCACCTCGCCTGGGAAGTGACCGGCCTGCCCCCGAATCAGGTCATCGGCCTCGGCACCATGCTCGACACGTCGAGGTTCTGCTCCCTGATCGCCGACGAGCTGAAGCTCCCACCCACCCAGATCCGCGCCATCATCCTCGGCGAGCATGGCGACACCATGGTCCCCATCTGGTCCTCCTCGACCCTCGACGGTTTCCCGCTCTTGAAGATCCCCGGCATGACGCCGGCTTTCCAGACTCAGGTCTTCGAGCGCACGCGCAAAGGGGGAGCCGAGGTCATCACGCGCAAGGGGGGTGCCGGCTGGGCCGTCGGCGTCGCGATCCGCGAGGTCATCAACTGCATCAACATGGATCGTCACCACGTGCTGCCGGTATCCAGCCCCATCCAGGGCGCCTACGGCATCCGCGACATCTCGATCAGTGTCCCGACCCTCATCGGTCGCAAGGGGGCACTCCAGCACATCGAACTCGAACTTTGGCCGAAGGAAATCCAGGGCCTCCAGGCCTCCGCGAAAACCCTCAAGGACACCTACGCCAAAGTCGAAAAGTGATCCGGAGGGTGGGCATCCACCGCTCGCACCGACTCACGTTTTTCAACGGGCTACGATCCGCACTAATCTGCCGCGATGAGGGCGGCGCCCAGCGCGCCGGTCATCTGCGGTTCCGGGGCCACCTCCACCGGTGTCCCGATCGCGGCGGACAACGCCGCGGCCATGCCGCCGACCAGCGCGACACCGCCCGTGAAAATGACCGGCCCATCGCGCATGCGCCCCGCCATACCGGCCACGCGTGCCGCGATCGCCGCCTGTACCCCCGCGACAATGTCCTCCCGAGGTGCCCCGCATGCCAGCAGGCCGATGATCTCGCTCTCCGCGAAAACGACGCACATGCTGCTGATGGTCGACGGGTGACGACTGCGCGCCGCCAGTGCGCCCAGCCCGTGCAGCGGCACCGCCATCCGATCTGAAACCATCTCCAGGAACCGCCCCGTGCCGGCGGCACAGCGGTCATTCATGCGAAAATCATGCACCGTGCCGTCCGGGCCAAGCCACATGATCTTGCTGTCCTGACCCCCGATCTCGATGATGGCCTTTGCGTCTGGGGCGCCGTGGTGAACGCCCCTCGCGTGGCAGGTGATCTCGGTGACTCTCGCATCCGCGCCCTCCACGATGTGCCGCGCATAGCCCGTCGCCACCGTCCTCCGCACCGTTCCGTGCCCGGTCCCGCACTCGCCCAAGACCCGATCGCACAATCGTCGGACGCGGTCGGCCTGATCGGTCCCCTGGTCGTCGATGCCGTGCGCGATCACGTGCCCCGAGCCGCGATCCAGCACCACCACCTTGATGGAGCGGCTTCCCGCATCGATGCCAACGGTCACGCCCATCGCGTTCTCCTCGGCTCCCCCGCACACTTCCGTTTGACGCGCGCAGTCTCGATCAGTGCCTCCAGCCTGGTGCGCAGCGCCGGTTCGACCGCATCGTCGAAACTCGGCACCTCGATCTCCAGCACGGGAACGCCGCACCGCGCAGCGACTTCCCGGCCGACCAGTTCCCCCTCGAAAGCGCAATGGCTCGCGCCCGGCACGCGCGAGATCACCAGCGCCTCCGCACCGAATCGGGTCAAATCGCGACTGATCCGCTCGGCGCGCTCCCCGCAGGTCCCGACCATCGGATCGGCCAGCGCCGTCCGCGCCAGCGCCTCCATGGGCTCGACGTCCTCGGGGATCGCATCAAGGGCATGGCTGAACAGGAATTCGGTGCCGCACAATCGCCCCCCGCAGATCTCCAGAAGATTCATCACCCGAAGATCCGCCACCGGATTCACCCAGAAGACCCTCACCGCCGCCTCGCCCAACACCCCGACACCTTCCGCCACTCGCGACTCGACCTCAGCGATCATGTCGGCCAAGACCTCGATGCACTCGCCGCGATCCGAGCAGAAATGGATCGCGAGCATCTCGCAGATCAGCATCTCCAGCGCCGGCATCGGGCAGAGCGGCGAGGTATACGCCAACGTGCGGAGATGGCCCAGCGTGCGGCGCACGCGATTCGCCTGCGCGATGGCCCCGCCGAGGGCGTCACTTTCCGGCCGATGACCCGCCAGATCGCACAGGGCCCCCATGACGCGCCCCAACTCGTCGCGGACAAGCGCCACCTGCTCGGCTGGCGCAATGCCGCCCCCGGGCAAGGTCGCCGACGGCTCACCCCGGTCCGCCCTCCGCCGATGCGGCATCTCCCACCAGAACACGGGATGCCCAAGACCTTCGACACGCTGGGCCACGGCGCTCAAGTCATCGCAGGTCGCGCCAGCGCTGCATACCAGCAGATCCGGTATAGGAAAATGCTCACCCGTGACGAATGCGCCCAACAGCGCCCGCACGGGGCAGAAGGAGTCACATACCCCCAGGCGATCGGCCTCCCGAAGCGCACCGATGGCCGTCCCCATCAGGCAGGGGATCCACCAGGCCCCATCGACATAGAATGTCGTCAGCTCAGGGAACGCCGACGCCAGCACCGGCACCGTCCCCAAGTCCTTCATCGCACCGACGAGCTTGTGCCCCGCTGCCCGCGCCTCGCGCAACCGATCCTCCTCGGTCAGAAGGAAGTTCCAGAGCCGCAGTGCGGCGGGCGAATCATCGAATCTCAGGGCGCCCAACCTCGTGTCGCCGCCCGCCTCAAGATGGCGCCGCAGCGGCCCACCGTACCACGGTTCCCCCATGCCATCGCGCCGAAGCGCGTCGTAGCGCGCGTCCCAATCCTCAAGTGACAGTGAGCGGGGAATCGCCATCGCGTCAGCCTCCCACCCCTGCCAACAGCATCTCGACAAATGCCTCGATCCGAGTGCGCGTCCGACCGTCCGGTCGCCCGGACGAATCCACCGCCAGCACCGGCACCCCGGCCACCTCGCCAATCCGCGGCACCTCCGCCATCCACTGGTCGCACCAGACGTGATGCCTCAGCACCACGCCGTCGATCCGTCCCGCCGCCGCGGAATCCCTAACCCAGTTCAGCAGCCCATCATTCGAACGACGCGACACATCGGGGATCGCGTCAAAGTACGCCCGCACAAGCTCGCCGACCGGATCATCCCCCAGGCGCGCCATATCGAACGCTGCCGCGAGGGTCCGCTCGCCGTTTTCCGTCCCATCGAGGACGATGTCGCCACCGGCCACCTCGATCCAATCGAAAAAGGCCAAGTCTGTCTCAAACAGCGGACCGCCGAGCAGCGCGATCCTCCGACGGCCGGTCCGACCGGCTTTACCCCGTTCGCCAGCGCCTCGGCCGACGGTGTCGATCACCTCCGGATCACCGGATCGATGAAATCGCACCATGCCCTCCGCCAGCGTCCGTGCGCTCAACGAACTCGTTCCCAATCGCCGGGCCTCCGCCGCCCGTCTCAATCGATCCCGCGCGGCATCGAAGCGGGACATCGTCTCGATCAGGAATTCCCGCTCGGGCGGACGGCCGCCAATCTCCACAAGGAATCGGCCCAGTCGCTCGATCTCGGACCGGTAATAGCGCCGACAGTTCTCGCTGCGGGCAACCCTGGGAACGTGCAAAAGGAACGTGGCCGCATCCTGCCGCCGGGTGCCGCTCAACTCAGCGACCCGCCTCTGCTGGTCACAGGTGGGCGCGAACACGACCGCCCGGACGTCGTCCCGCAAGGCGGCGTGGGCCATAGCTCTCGCGTAGGGACACATGCCTTCCCCGCACGCCACGCACCCCTCGGTCACGGGCGCCTCCGGGATCAACCGCTCGGGCCGAAATCCGTGGGCCGCCACCCACTCCGGGGGCACGAAAAACGACGAGCAGGCCACGGTGATCATCGCTCAAAACGCCGGTTCACTGCCTCATCCCGATTTCCGCGCCACAAAGAGCCCCTGCTCTATTTTGCCTTTCTCCGCCAGACCAAGCATGAATCGCATCTCTTGTCCCATGGCGGCCATAAGGCCCATGTCAAATCCGATGATCCTCAGCGCGTCATAGGTCATCTGCTTCTCCAGCATGTCGATGTACAGGCGGGCGTGCGCCGCGAAACGCCCGGTCAGTTCGGCTCGCTCGACGCGGAGCCCTGCCGCCGACATCAGCCCCCGGTAGCCCCCGACTGTCTCGAATGTTGGAAATTTCATGAATCTCTGAAACCGCTCGGCCTCGGCCGCCTCGAGCGGCGTGTCTCCCTCGACCCAATCCGTGAATGCGACCGCGCCACCGGGGCGCACCAGCCTCGCCGCCTCCCGGATCAGCGCCGGCTTGTCCGATACGTAGCACCACGCATCCTCGCCCCAGACAAAGTCCGCCTCGCCACCCGGAAGGCCCGTCCCGGTCGCCTCCGCCTCTACGAAATCGATGCTATCCCCAAACCCCTGCTCGCGGCATCGCTCGCGGCCAAGTTCGATCACCCTCCGTGTCGCATCGACACCCACCATCCGCCCGACCTGCATGAGACGCACCAGGCACCGCATGCCCGCGCCGGTGCAGCAGCACAGGTCGATCCCGCGCGCCGCCCCCCGGATGCCCGCTTTCTCCGCGAGATCCATCGACGAAGCCATGCCACCGATGTGAATCTGTTCGCCCATCACCAGCTCCCAGAGATCGCCCTCGGGCCCATCGTAGACCCCGCGCACCTGCTCAAGCCCCACGCCATCGATCGATCTCATCGTTCCCTCACTCCTTCCACGCCCAGATCCGCCGCCAGGGCGGACGGTTTTGCCTGCCACGCCGCCTCGATCTGGCAAGCCCCACAATGGACGCACTCCATGCACCGGATGCAGCGCGGATCATCCGCGCGAATCCGGGAACTCACGCCAAAATCACATTTCGCCCCGCATTTTCCGCAATCGACGCAACGCGCCGGATAAAACCGGATCGCGAAAAGCGAGATGCGATTGAAAAGCCCGAAGATCGCCCCCAGTGGGCAGAGAATCTGGCACCAGGGTCGGCGAACAAAAAACATCGCCAGGACCACCGCGCCGGTCACCCCGAGCTTCATGGCGTTCGGCCACGCCACGGCCTGGCCCGCCGCAGCCTGCGTCACCATCATCGGTACCGAGCCCTCCAACGCCCCCGCCGGACACACCCGGCAGAAGAAGAGGGGGTGCGACTCCCCAAAGAACCACGGCAGGATGATCACCAGCCCGACGAGCGCCGCGTAGCGCATGTGCGTCAGCCAGTAGGGCGGATCCCACTTGGGCAAAGGCACTCGAGCCGCCAGATCCTGAAGCAACCCAAACGGGCACGCCCATCCGCAAACGAAACTGCCCACCAGTGCGCCAGTGACTACCAGTATCCCGATCGCCAGAAACGGCATGACGTGCAGCGCGCTGAATTGTGCCAGGATGCCGATCGGGCACGCGAAACTTGCCAGGGGGCACGCATAGCAATGGAACACCGGAGCACACACGGTGTGCACCCGCAGACCCAGTGGTCCAAGCCATGCGACCAGAAATAGCCCTTGGATCGCGGTTCGATACCGCGAGAACTTCGATGCCGGCGTATGGAAGAAAGATTCGGCCATGGACACCATGACCCCGAAGGTCACTTGATTCAGGTGGGGCAGCGTGCCGGTGGTGCACCGCTATAGGTGAGCCGCAGGCGCCCATCCTCCGCTAGCTCCAGACCGCCACGCGTCGCCTCCAAAACCATCTCTGGCTCGGACTTGGGCAGGGTCACGGTCTCCCGGCGCACGATCTCCTGCGGAATCGCATCGGTTCCCGGCACCGAGAAGAAGGAGGCCGGCCGATCCTCGCCCATGCCCGGTGGCAACGAGAGCTTCTCCTTGATCTCCTTCTGCACCATCACCGGATGGGTGTGCCAGCCAGCCCCGAAAACGGTCAGCCCCAATCCCGCGATCGCCGCCAACGACGCGCATGCCATCCGCCTGAATGCTTCTCTCGTCATCGCCACGGCCCTCCACGCGAGGGAGTCGTCCCTCCACGCATCTCACCGACAGGGCCCGCCGCCTCGCGGGCCGGATCCAGCGATGCTACGGGAAGGGCGTTTCGCGACCGCGCACCAAGGCGGAGGCGAATGGGAATCGAACCCACCCGGCGGCCTTTCGGCCCCCACACTGGTTTTGAAGACCAGGGGCACCACCTGGCACCTGTCGCCTCCCAGATCTCTATCACGCACCCTCGCTCTCTGACGCCATGCGCTCCTTTACGCCATCGTAGAACATCATGACGGGCGATCCTCCAAAGGCAATGGCGCTCCATGCCGCGTCATCGATTTCTTCCTGGGTGAAGCCCATGCGCCTCGCCTTGCGGATATGCGCGGCCAGGCACGGCTCGCACTTGGACAGTACCGACAGGGCCAGGGCGATCGCCTGCTTCGTGTGGGCATCCAGCCCCTTGGGCGCGGCAGCCGCTTGCAAGAAGGCCTTGAACTTCCGCTCGGTGTCGGCGATCGAGCCCGCGATATCGCCATGGTTCCCGGCCCCCTTTTCCGTCGCCCCTGAGGCGCAGCACGCTTCGCTCCGCGATGGCGCGCAGCAGGCCCCATCCGCTGCCTCCGCCGGCGAGGACGCCGCGGCGATCACGCGCACCCCGGCGTTCGCGCGCGTGGTTTTCGGGCGCTGACCGCGCCCGCTCACCGTGACAAACCCCGAACCCCGGCCCGTGATCCGCCCGATGGCCGCCGCCCCGGTCACGCCGGATTCCACCAGCGCACGCAACAGCGCATCCGCGCGCTCCTCGGCCACCGCGATCAACAGCCCCCCCGAGGTCTGCGGATCAAAACAGACATCCAGCGCGATGGGATCCAGGTCCGGCGCGGCGCGGACGCGATCCTCGCACGCCTCCCGGTTGCGCTCCGTCGCCCCCGGCACGATGCCCTGCGCCGCATATTCCACGACATCCGGCAGCAGCGGCACGTCGTCCCACGCGATCTCGGCATCCACGCCGCTGTCGCGCGCCATTTCCATGAGATGCCCGAGCAGGCTGAATCCCGTCACATCGGTGCAGGCGCTCGCGCCGTGCTCCACCATGAGTTCTGATGGGCGCTTGTTCAATGCCACCATCGATCGTATCGCCGCTCCCACCGCCCCCTCCGACGCTCGCCCGATCTGCGCTGCAAACGAGACGATCCCCGTGCCGATCGGTTTGGTGAGGATCAGCCGATCGCCCGGCGCGGCCCTGCCGCGCGCCACGACGGCATCGGTCTCGATCAGCCCCGTCACCGCGAAACCCGCCTTGATCTCGTTGTCCTGGATGCTGTGGCCCCCAATCACTGCCACGCCCGCCTCCGCCATCTTCTCCAGACCCCCGCGCAGAATCTCTCGCATGATCCCCGGATCCATCGTGTTCCCCGGGAACCCGATGATCGAGAGCGCCGTCATCGGCACCCCGCCCATCGCGTATACGTCGCTGACCGAGTTGGCCGCGGCGACCTGCCCGAAAACATAAGGGTCATCGACCGAGGGACTGAACACATCCACCGTCTGCACCAGGCTTCTCCCATCATCGAGCCGATAGACGCCGGCATCATCCCCGGCGGTCGCCCCCAGGATCACGCGGGGATCATCGGGAAACGGGAGCCCCTCCACCGCTCGCTTCAGCGTCAACAGGTCGATCTTGGACGCGCAGCCCGCTTTCTCCACCAGCTGGGTCAGGCGCACCGGCCCGGCGGATGGCTCGGGCCGCTCGCCCGCACAAGGACAGATATCCCTTTCCTTAAGCATGTCGCATGGGCACGACTGCCTCGGATCGCAGATGCAGTGCCCGATCCGCATCGACCGCTCCATCACGCGCTTGCGCCGCCCGAGATTCCGCGCCATCACTCCACCCCTCTCTGAGTCCCCGCCCGCCCTGCCGTTCCGCGGGCCCTCACCAGCTCAAACAGCGCCTCGACGCGCACGGCGATCCGACCCGAGTCCGATGGCGAATAATCGGTCTCGATCCGCAGATACGGCAGCCCCAGTTCCTCCTGGACCAGCCGCCTCACGCGCGCCGACTCCACATCGTAGGTCAGGCACGCCTGCCAGATCAGCTCGATCACGCACGCCGGCCGAAACTCTGCCACCAGCCGGCGGAGGGACGCCATCCGCCCGTCATTCGGCGTCATCACCGAACATGGGATGTCAAAATACTTCTTCGCCAGCGCCGCGATCGGATCATCCGCGGCCTCATCGACATCATCGAGGATCGGCTTCAGGCCCGTGCAATTCTCCTGGCAGACGATGAGCCCGCCGTGGTCCTCGATCAGGTCCACGACGCGCTCGGCCCCGTGCACTACGGGAACGCCGGTCAGCAGCACCCGCACGCGGTCCGTCGCGCCGATGCCGTCGGCGCGCGCCAGCTCCTCAAGGATCTCCTCGTACCGCGCGATGTCTTCGGGAATCCCGGAAACGATCGACTTGAGGCCCAAAAGTTCTCGGCCCGTCAGAGGCGGATCGTCACGCCGCATGAGCCCGCCGATCTCCCGGCGCAGTCGGCGCTCGCGATTCATGAGCCGGATCGCATCACGGATTTTGCCCGCCGTGATCTTGACCTTGAATCGTCCCTCCAGCTCGGCCACAAGGCGGCGCATCTCCTGCTCCCAGCGCTCGAGGCCCGCCCCATCGGGCCGGTGCGGCAACGCCAGCACGTGCATCGGCCGCGATTCGCCCATCAGCTCGAACATCTTCTTCTTGCCATCGCACGTCGTCTCCGCGACGACCAGATCGGCCCACTCCAGAAACGGATTCGATTTCTCGACATGGTAACCGAAAGTCGACTTGATCAGCGGACAAAGATTGGCCGGGAGATGTTCCTCGGCCGCGGGAATTCGCGCCGCCGATCCCCCGCACAGGCAGATCGGCACGCCCCCCGCCGCCAAGATCAATTCCCTCGGCGTGTACTCGCACATGATCCCAACGATCGGACGCCCCCCCGCCTTCGCCGCCTCGACGTGCGCGTGGCAGCGATCAATCATCCCGTCGAACCATCCGAGACAAGCGGGCCTGCCGTGGCCGCCCGCGATCATGCCGATCCCCCCACCACATCCGATGCCGGATTCCCCGGCGGCCCGACGATCTCCGCACTCCGCGTCAAGACGCCACATCCCCTCACCAGCCCGCGATGACCGGACACCCCGACGATTCCCGCGACGGGGAACCTACTTGCGCGTAAACCACTCCTCGGACTGCTTGAACTCGAAGGGCCCAAAGTTGCCCTGCAGCTCGATCCGGAATTCCTTGTTGAAACTGGATGGCACTCGCCACGAGTACCGGCAAGTCCCGCCTCAACCATACTCGAAATTTCCGGATTCGAGAGACTTCCCCTCCCGGTCGATGATCTTGAACGCCGGCGCCTTGTCGCGCTGGCCGTTCCGGGTCGCCCCCGCCGCATATTTTTCGCCCCCCGCCCCAAGCAACTCGAAACCGATGCGGGCAACGTCCCCATTCCAATCCACATCGAATTTCGGTGTCAGGGGGCAACCGAGCGTCACCTTCTGTGTGCCGTCTTTCTGGATTTGCACGCTCTGGGCAAATCCATTGCCACTGCCTTCCAGAAGCCATGCGCCGCCCTTGCGATCGACGAGTCGATTGGACGCGACCCGATAGGTTCCCTCCGGCAGTTTCCAAGTGCCCTGCCCATTGGCCTCCAGGTGATGGGCGCATGTCTCCGAAACCACGGTCATTTCCACCTGGGGCGAGCCGACCGACAGCTCGCCGAGACCCACCGAGCGCACCGGCGCGAACTCCACCGAAGCCCCGTCCTCCGCCACCTTTACGCCATAGTACTTGCCATGCACGCCCACCAGCGCCGTCATCGGGTAGATCTCGGTTTGGTGATCGAATGCCTGATCGCCGTTGAGATCGACCGCCAGCAGATCGAAGCCGGTGGCCGGTTCGCCCCGCCTGTCGGCCATGTCGGCGGTGTACGTCGCCGCGAATTTCCCGTCCGAATCACCATCCAGCAAACCCACCAGGCAGGTGCTTTCACCGAACTTCGCCCGGCCATCGCGGAAGTTGCCGGGCGTGATCTCCAGACGACTGCCCCCGCTCTCGCCCGGGAAATGGCGTCCCGAGACCTTCACCGAGGGAGGCTGCTCTCCGGGCCGCGCCGCCTTCGCCAGACGCACGTCGCCAAAATCGTAGTATCCGTACCGTTGGGCCGATGGGCCAGATAGCCTGTTCTCTGCCGACATGGCCGTAACGCCCGAGAAACTCCCATCGCCATCCACGTCCACGTACAGCTTCGCCCGGGATATCTTCGAAATATCCATGACCATGGGCACATCGGCACCGCCCAGTCGTGCGGTGAAGTACCTCGCCTCGCTGGCGGCAGGCAGATTCGACCAGCCGGAGGGCGCCTGCTCCTGCCCCGCTATCGCCCGCCGCGCCACATAACCCAGATATCGCTGCTTCTCGCCTATCTGGCCCTGTTTCAGCGCCACCTTTTCCCCGAGCCCAAAATCCACGGCGGTCGCCTGCGCGCACGAACCCCTCGGAACCACCCCCATGGAGACCCCAATCCCAACGACCGCCGCCATCAACGCGCCCGAACCATGACGCCAGTGACCCGCCAGCCTCAGTGCCATGATCCCAATTCAGCCCTCGCGAGTTCCCTTGTCAAAGTATTTCGCATAACCTTATATTATTCGTTATAATTGAATTTATAATATTTTATTATAGTCGGACAACCTCGTGACGGCGGTGGCATTCCTTGGACCCCCCCCCGCGGCCCCGGGTGCCTCGCGGTGCCAGGCCAAAGCCCCCGCTCCAAGGCATCGTCCGAGGTTGGCCGCGATTACGCGAGGCTTGAAAGCGGGCGGGCGCGGTGGTACTGGCGTCATGGTGGGCGAACAACAAGAGCATCCCTGGCTTCGCCGGATCCCTTCGATCGAAGCGCTGCTGTTGGAGGGCACCCAGGATGCCGAACTGGGCTCCCTGCCGCGGCCCCTGCTGACCGACATCCTGCGGGAGACGGCCGCCGAATTGCGCGCGGCCCTGGCGGCGGGCGGCGAGGGCAACTCCCCTGGGGCGGACGCCGACGGGGAGGCGGTGCGCCATCAGCTGACGTTGGACCTGCTGGCGCGCGCGCGGCACAAGGCCGGCGCACTCGTCCGGCCGTTCTATCGGCGGGCGATCAACGCGACAGGCATCATCTTGCACACCGGCCTCGGTCGGGCGCCGCTTCCCGCGGCCGCCCTGCGCCAGATCGCCGGGGAGCTGCGCGGTTACTCGGTCCTCCAGCAGAGCGTTGAAACCGGTGAACGATCGCGACGTGACGCGGGGGTCGAGCGCCTCCTCCAGCGCCTCACGGGTGCCGAGGCGGCCACCGTGGTCAACAACAACGCCGCGGCCACGATGATCGCCCTGCAGGCCTTGGCCTCGGGCAAGGAGGTCATCGTGTCGCGTGGCCAGCTGATCGAGATCGGCGGCTCCTTCCGGCTGCCGGACGTCATGGCCGCCAGCGGCGCGCGGCTGGTCGAGGTCGGCACCACCAACAAGACGCACCTCCGCGACTACGAGCGGGCGATCACGCCCGCGACGGGCGCGATCATGCGCGTCCACCCGAGCAACTACCGCATCCACGGCTTCGCGAAATCCGTCGCCACGGAAGAACTCGTGGCCCTCGCCCGGCCGCGCGGCATCCCTGTCATCGACGACCTCGGTGCAGGCGCCCTGATCGATCTCTCTCGGTTCGGTTTCGAGAAGGAACCCACTATCCAGGAGTCCCTGCGCGCGGGTGCCGACCTCGTGCTCTCGAGCGCCGACAAACTGATCGGCGGCCCGCAGGGAGGCATCATCCTGGGCCGCGCCGACCTGATCGGCCTGATCCGCAAGTCCCCGCTCGCGCGCATCGTGCGGGTTGACAAATTGACGCTCGCCGCGCTCGAGGCCACGCTCCGATCGTTTCTCGACACGGAGACCGCGTGGCGCGATGTCCCGACCCTGCGGTTGCTGCGCCGCCCGCTCGAAGAGATCGCCGCCGCCGCCGAATCGCTGGGCCGGGAACTCCTCGGCGACCATCCCATCGCGGCGGAGGTGACCATCGAGGAGGGGGTGTCGTTCATGGGCGGGGGCTCGCTGCCGGAACAGCAACTGCCGACGAGGCTGGTCGCCATCCGCCCGGTGCCGGTCGCCGCGACGGAGTTCGCGGCGCGCCTGCGGCGCGGCACCCCGGCGGTCTTTGCGCGGATCCACGACGACCGCGTTCTGCTCGACCCCCGTACCCTGCTGGAGGGCGAAGCGGAAGAGGTCGCCGCCGCGATCCGCGCCGCACTTCCGCCCGTGGCCCCGTCGCCCTGAATCGCCCGCAATGCCCGCCCGCTCCATCAACGTCACGCTCGGCACCGCCGGCCACATCGACCACGGCAAGACCGCGCTCGTCCGCAACCTCACCGGATGCGAGACCGATCGCCTCAAGGAGGAAAAGCAACGGGGCATGTCGATCGAGCTGGGCTTCGCCCCCTGCCCCCTTGGCGAGATCGAGGTTGGCCTTGTGGACGTGCCGGGTCACGAGAACTTCATACGCACGATGGTCGCCGGGGCCACCGGCATCGACTGCGTCATCTTCGTCGTGGCCGCCGACGATGGCGTCATGCCCCAGACCCGCGAGCACCTCGACATCCTCGCGCTCCTCGGCGTCCGCTCCGGGGTGGTCGCCCTCACGAAGATCGACCGCGTCCCCACGGACCGGCGCGCCGAGGCCGAGGCGCAGGTGCGCGCGCTGCTGCGGGGGACCTTCCTCGATGGCGCGCCGCTGGTCCCGGTCTCCAACGTCGATGGCGAGGGGCTCATGGACCTCCGCGAGACGCTCCAGCGGGTGGTAAGGGACCTTCCCCCGCGCGATTGCGGGGGGGTGTTCCGGGTGCCGATCGAGCGGGCCTTCGCGGTGCGCGGCCACGGGACGGTCGCCACCGGCATCCCGGTGGCGGGCCGCGCGGCCGTCGGCGAAGAACTCGAGCTGTTTTCTTTGGCCCCTTCCCCTTCGCGCGGACGGATCCGGTCCATGCAAGTCTATCAGCATGACAGCCAAGAGGCGCGGGCCGGCCAATGCTGCGCGCTCAACGTCCCCGCCTGGGACCACGCGGCCATCCGCCGAGGCGATGTCGCGGCCCTGCCGGGCTGGTTCTCGCCCGCGCGGTGGCTTCTATTGCGACTCCGCCTGCTACCGGGGGCCCCGCCGCTCCGAAACGCCGCCCGTGTCCGCCTGCACACGGGCACCGCAGAGGCACCTGTGTCCCTCTATCCTCTCGGATCGAGCCCCGTCGAACCCGGCGCCGAGACACTGGCGCAGGCATTCCTCGCCCATCCCATCGTCGCGGGCATGGGCGATCGTTTCATCGTTCGATCCATCGGGCCCGTCCAAACGATCGGCGGCGGCATCGTGCTCGCCACCCCCCCGAGGCGCCTGCGGCGGTCGCGCCCCGAAACGTCCGCCATCGCCAGCGACTTCGATGCCAGCGTCGGCGACCGCGGCGACCGCATCGCCTGCGCGCTGCTCCATCACTCGGAACCCATCGCCCGCGCGCAGGATCTCGCGCGCGCGGCACAATGCCTCGATCCTGAAACCCACCAGATCCTCGGAGTGCTCAAGGACCGGCGCCAGGCCGTCGCCCTGGATGCCGGAGGTTTCATCCACCGCCGCCGCCTCGACGAGGTCGGCGAGCGCGCCCGGGTTGCCCTCGCCGACTTCCATGCCCGCCAACCCGAGAGCCCCGGCACCGATCGCCGCGAACTCGCCGCCCTTATCGGACTCAACCCCACCCTCCTCGAGCGGCTGCTGCCCCCACTGATCGCCGACGGCTTCCTCACCGTCCACGCGCCCTCCCAGCGATTGTCACTGCCGGGCCACCAGCCAGCGCTGCCAGAACCCGACCGCCCCGCGCTCGATCGCATCGAGCGCGCCTTCGCGGAGAACCTGTTCCACCCGCCCGATCCCGAGTCACTGCCCGAAACCCTCGCCCTGTCGCCCTCCGAAACGCAGCGCCTCCTCCGCCTCCTGACCAGCAATGCCCGGCTCGTCAGCCTGCCCGGCGGCATCCTGTTCCACCGCGACGCCGTGGCCCGCGCCGCCGAGATCGCGCGCGAACACATCCGGCGCGAGGGCCGCCTCGAGAGCGTGCAGTTCAAGTACCTCCTCGACACCACCCGTAAGTTCGCCCTCCCCCTCCTCGATCACCTCGACCGCATCGGCGTCACCCGGCGCACCGGCAACACCCGCACCCTCAAGTAAACCCCACACAACAGCAGCGCCGAGCATGGGAGGGAAGCCGACCCCGGCGTCCGCGATTCACCATCCGCGCGACATCTGGGCCAACCCGGCCCGCGAGGCCGCGGGCCCTCCCGGCGGAATCGCGCCACGTGCGCGATCAGGGAAATCGTTGAAGTTTTTCAATGGGCCGACTTCATGATCATTCACTGTGCCCTGCACCCTGCCAGTCCGTAGTGGTAGGGCGGCAGCGCGATCAAAGGAATCAACAACTCGAGACCCACCTGCTGAACCCAAGCCTGACATTGCTCCGGGCGCGGTCGAATACCCAAATCCGGGCCCCGTGGCGTCGTGGCATCGTAAACCCAATGAATCACCCCCACCTTGCCGCCGGGCCGCAAAATGCGATGAGCCTCCCGAAGCAGGCGCAACGGGTCTTCGGCGTGCAGGATATTGAAAAGCATGGCGTAGCCCACCGATCCTTCTGGCAAGCCCGTACCCTCGGCAACGAAATCGCGCTTCACCGCCCTGACATTGGTGAGGCCGAGAGATTCGGCTCTGGCTGCGGTCGCTCTGACCATCTCCGGCTCAATGTCGAGGGCGTGGACCGTGCCGGTGGTGAGCCTGGCGGCCGCGATGGTGAAAGTGCCGTAGCCGCAGCCGAAATCCACCACATCCGAGCGGGCGTCAGAAAAATCAAGCCGCGAAAGGATCTGGCGGGCGTCAAAAAAGCCCTCCCACATCATTTCGTCCGGCATGCCACTCTCCCGAACTTTCATAGGGGCCCACGTCTACATCACACATCATGGATGAGCGGCGTTGCCAAACGTCCGATTCACCCATTTGTTATGCCATTCTTCTGGCCTGCCAAGAGTTACTCGCACAAGGTTTAGACAAAGCAACACGAATGCCAGACCCAGAAATGGCCGCGGCTTTCTTCATCAGCAACATTTAGCGCAACGTCTGCGGTGATCTCTCCGCGGAAGCCGGAGGCTGTAGCGGATCAGGTCAACCGCATGGTTCGACATTCTCTAGCCCGATATCGCAATAGAAACGACGCAAAGGCCTCTCCACCCCTTTGTTCTTGTCGAACAACTGCGATCACTTTTTCGCCGGTGCGTCCGGCCGGGTAACGAAAGGCACCCGTCATGCGCGGCCCGCGAGGCGAGGCTGTCTCAAAACTCAAACGCCCAACACGGAACATCCAACAATCAATGCCATCTGATGATAGAGGGGACTTCCAATGGTGTGCGACGCGCGACAATGCACGGCATCTCACAGAGATGCCCCACAAAATTTGTAGACCACCTGTGCCAGGGGGCGCGGTTCAGAGGTTTTTGGGTGGCTGGAGAAGAGGGTCTCAAATGCGGGTCAGCGTCGACACCATCTCACCCCATGCGGACGAGACCGCCGAAATGCCAGAATGCCAAAGAGCGCCCGGCAGGTGTCTCGTGACGAATGCCCTCACCGCATCTCTCTTCTCCTCGTCGGTCAGATATTCCACGGGGGACTTGCCATCGACGCGCGCCAGCATTTGCATGAGCAACTGTCGTGCCGCTCGCCTGTCCATGTCCCCCAGCAGTGCCGAACCGAGCGCGTCGCGGTATGCCGCCCACGCATCCGCCACGAGGCCCAGGAACGCGCCGCAAATCGCGCCATGGTGCAGCGCCTTCAGGTGCAGGTGGTTTAAGAGAAATGCCACATCGAACGCGGGCTCGCCAAACCACGCCACCTCGCAGTCGAGCAAAACGATCCGGTCCACGGCCACGAGTATGTTTTTCGGACTGTAGTCGCCATGGACCAGGCAGAGGCGCGTCGCCTCCATGCGCGCCGCCTCGGCCTCGAACAATTCGCGGAGCGCCGGATGTCGGGCCCCGGTCGTGAGCAGGTACGACTCGGTGCGGAGCTGGTGGAAATTCGCGGTCGTATCAAAACTCACCCTGAGGTTGCCATCCGCCCACGAGCGGCGGTGAATCTCCCCAAGCAGTGCCCCGGCCCGGCCAGCGGTCTCGGGATCCACCCGGCCCACCAACATCTGGGCTTTCCAGTTCTCAAATCCGTCGCCGAGATACTCCATCGCAAAGAATCCGTCCTCGGAATCCGCATGCAGAATTCGCGGGACGGCGTCAGGACGGAATCCCGCCACGTATCGGATAAAGGCCTGCTCCGTCGCGTTGCGGCCCACGTCCGCATACCATTCGTCCTTGACCCGCAACTTCGGCAGCGCCTGTTTGACCACGACGCACCGCGCCCCCGCCTCCAATAACCAGATGTCGCAGGAAACACCGCCGCTCAGCGGTCGGCTCGTCACCTCGCCCCTCCCCAGGACACCCGCGCCGCGGAGCCTCTCGATGATCTCGGCGATGGGTCGCGGCTCGGACATCTTTCCTCGGTCCACCATAGCACGTCCGGGTCAAGTCGTCACCGCTCCGACTTGAAACTTCACGCCGCGCCCAAGCCCGTGAGACGAACAATCCTGTCCGCCACACCATCGAGATAGGCATGGGAGGGACGCCGGCCTCGGCGTCCGCGATCCACCCGCGCGCATTGACCTCGGTTCCGAGGCCACTGCGGCCCGCGCGGCCGCGGGCCCTCCCGGCGAAATCGGGCAACGTGCGCCATCAGGGGGAGTCGATGGCGTCTTTCAACCGCCTATCAGCCACGCCTTTCGATTTCGTGGTTTGACGCTTGATCTTGACCCCGGCCATCGCGGTCGCCCAACCTTGCACCTGCCACGCCGCGCCATCAACGCGGGCGCCGCGCAATAGGAGGTTCGCATGGACGGGCAACCATCGGCACAGGACCACAAGGATCAACGCACCGGCATGATCGTCTTCGGTTCACTCGGCGTCCTCGCCGGGTGCCTCTGCGGCTTATTCTGTCTGTTTTATCTGGCCATGGCCGCGGGGCTCTTGGGCAGTGCGGCGCGCCCCCCCTTTGCCGCCTTTGTTCAAGTCATGGGTTTTTACGGTGGCGCTGGCGTCGCGTTCATCTGGCTGGGCATCGGCTCCATCGCCTGCCTGCGATGGGCCCGCGCGCTGATCCTCGCGATGGCGTGGCTTTGGCTCGTCTCGGGCGCAATGGGGCTCGCGGTGCTCTTCGCCATGCACGGCAATTTCGACCAGGCCATGGCCCAGGCTTTCAAAGACGCCGGCGGCGGCCCTCCTCCGGGCGTCGTGCTCGCGATCAAACTGGTCACGCTCTCGGTCCTGACCGTGATCTACGTGATTATCCCCGCCGCACTCCTGCTCTTCTATGGCCGCCAGTCCGTGCGACTGACCTGTGTGGCGCGCGACCCGATCCCGCGCTGGACCGATCCCGTGCCGATGCCCGCCCTGGTCACCGCCGTGATGCTTGCCCTGTTTTCGGCCGGATTGATCGTGTCCGCGATCACCCCGGCGTGGCCATGCTTCAAATGGCTTCTCAGGGGCGCACCGGCCCACGCCGCGGCGCTCGCGCAAGCCACCCTGTTCGCGCTCGCCGCCTGGGGCGCGTTCCGCCTCAGGCCATGGGCCTGGTGGCTCGGCCTGATAATGCCCCTGCTGATGACGCTTTCCTTCGCCGTGTTCATGCGAAAAGTCGGCGTCGCCTCATACATCGACGCCTTTGTTCTGGACCCGCAACAGCGCAAGGCGATCGAAGGTTCGCCATTCATGGAGCCTGGCAAGCTGGACTGGCTCATGGTCACGTATCCCGTGTTGTTCACCGGTTTCATGCTGTGGGTGAAGCGCCATTTCTCCGGTGCCCCGCACCGCACCGATGACCCCGGCTCATCACCGGGCCTGTGATGCCCGCCCGCCCAGCCTTCGGATAGGTTTCAGATACACCGTGTCCCGGTCTCCCATCACGCCCTCGTCCACCCCGCACACGCCAAACACCCGATCCCAGATCCGCTCAAAACAGTGCGCGTGCAACTCGTCCGCTCCGGCCAACGCGAGCGCCCTCCGATAGAATTCGATCGGCCTCCTCCGCACGCATGCCGCGGTCACCGCGAATTGCGCCCCGGGATAGAACCGCACCCGATCGGGGCATGGCTCGCCAAAAAGCGATCGGTGAAATTCCCCCAGCGGCAACTCACGGCCATCCACATTCTTGTCCCAGGGGACGAATAGCCTGCGACCCCGCGAGTCATCGGTATCGATAATGAACCCCAGCCATAGGAATTCCGGCACCGCCAGCGACCCGCCCACCAGCCTGCGGAGCACCCGGTGCAAGTCGTGGGCGTGATCGAACGGATGCCCCTGGCAGAAGACGGTCACCGGACTCAGGGACTCGTATCGGTGCACGATGTGACACAGGTACGTGTGTGCCTCGCGCCCGATGTTCGGCAGCGGAATCGCCGAACCCCGCGAGTGACCGTCGCCCCCCTTGTCGTAGATGGTGACATGCGCGCCCGGGGGCACGTTGCGCGTCCACGCCACGTCCTCCCGAAACCGGGCGACCACCACCTCAACCGCCAAAGGCCCGCCAGCACGCATGACCCCAGAATGGACCCCGTCGACCACGGCGCAATCTTATCAGCCGCACGTCGGGGCATCGCCGACGCCCAGTATCTCGTGCAACACCACCCGCTGGCGCATGCCCCGCAGCCGCCCGTCGAACACCCGCCCGACATGCACCAGCCCCCTGATCGGTTCCACCAACTCCCCGGAGGCGAGCATGTCGGTCCCGTGCGCCTTGTTGCTCGCCTCGATCCGGCTCGCGGCATTGACGGCATCGCCCACCACCGTGAAGTCCATCCTGCTCGGATGCCCCAATTGCCCGACGAGCACCCGGCCAAAATGAAGCCCAATGCGGGGCCTGAACGAAAACCCAAAGTGTTCCTCCAGATATACGTTGAGCGCACTCGCCGCCGCGAGCATCTCCACACCCGCGCGCGCCGCCCGAATGCAGCAGGCCTCTCGCGACTCCCCGCCAATCCCGAACAGGGCCAACAGGCCGTCGCCCATGTACTTGTTGATGGTGCCCCCGTTCGCAATGATCGGATCGCCCACCTGTCTGAAAAAACGATTCAGCGAGTGGACGACATCGTAGGCGAGCTGCTGCTCCGTGATTGCAGTGAAATCGCGGATGTCGCAGAAAAGCAGGCCCAATTCCCTCTCTTCGGCGGAGGGCCAACCCACGCACTCCCGGCAGGCGAGATCGACGTCGACCTCATCGTTGACCACGCGCCTCACTCTGGCGGCCCCGCTGGGTCGGGCTTGGCAGGCCAACCGTATGGCGTCGGGCCAACCCCGCATCCGGGCAAGCTCGTCCTCAAGCTCGGAGCGAGGGCCCAGGGCATCGCCACCGTCAAGAACCAGCACGCGGCACGTCGAACATCGAGCCTGCCCCTCGCAGGTGTGATAATGCGGTATTCCAGCCGCCAGCGACGCCTCGAGCAGCGTTTGCCCGAGATCCGGGCAACGCACCACCACACTCCGGTGCCCCTCGATGAATTCTACTTCGGCCATCGCAGATCCTGTGCCTTTGCCCACCTTCGCCATTTTGTCCAGCCCCGGTTGCAAACCGACCCCCTCGGATCGGCCGGCCACACTCATCAGACTTGCGGGCGGCGAGATCCGTCGCACCCTTTCGCGTGCGCATAGCCCGCTGGTCGTTCACCTTGTTCTGCGTCGCTGCGACGCCCGCGGTGGCCGATTATCTCGACACTATCGGTTACCGAGATATCCAAGCGCGCTACGGCACTAATCTGGCATCCGGAGCCCGCGTCATCGTCGCGCAGGTGGAAGGCACCGAGGCGGGAACTAATTACGTTGCCAACACGAACAATTATCCGACCAAGACGTTCAACTTCGTCAGTGGCCCCAGTGGGGTCAGCCAGCATGCCAGTGACGTCGGATCTCTTTTCTATGGACCCAATTCCGTCGCTCCGGGAATCACCAACATCCTCGCATATGAAGCTGGAGGATTTGTGTGGCCGGATTGCCTTAGGTCTGGAACTAATTCACTCGTTCCGCCCCTGAGCCCGGCGCCGGCACGCGTTCTGAACCACAGTTGGGCCTACGCTTTAGACCCAGAGTCCGATGACGACGTTCTCCGGCGAACAGATCATCTCATCGCCACCTACGGTGTGACAATGGCGGCCGGAATCAACAACGGCATCGGTCCCCTCAACACACCGTGGCTGTCTCAAGCGTACAACGTTATCGCCGTCGGAATCAGTTCAGGAGACAGTCAATCTGGCCCCACCACGGCCACTGTGGCGGGACGCGCGAAACCGGATATCGTCGCGCCACAAGGATTCACAAGCTACGGGACGCCGCTGGTCTCGGGCTCGGCGGCAATCCTCATCGACCGGGCCCTCTCCCTGCCTTCGCTCACCAACGCCGCGGACCCCCGCATCGTCAAGGCCCTGTTGCTCGCCGCCGCGGCGAAACCCCTTGGCTGGCACAAGGGAGACGCCGCGACATCCGACGATTCCGCCGTGCCCCTCGACTGGCGCTACGGCGCGGGTGACCTCCGGATCAACCGCGCGTACGACCTGCTTAATGCCGGCGAGATTGCGCCGGGCACATTGGTGACCAACTCCGCCTGGGACCTGGGAACCATCACGGCTGGCAACACGAACTGGTACTTCTTCAGCCTGGATCCATCGCGACACGGTTCGCTCAAGGCCACGCTCGTGTGGCACCGTCACGTGGAATACAAGAAACAGGGACCATTCAATCTCACGGTCACCGTCAGCACGCAGAACCTCGATCTCGCCCTGTTCACCGCTTCCGGCACGACGCCCCTCTCCCCCGTGGCCTTCAGCACAAGCGCCATCGACAACGTCGAACATCTCTGGATCACCAACTTCACTGCGGGCACCTACGCGCTCGGCGTCACCGGCAACGGCGCGGAAACGTACGGTCTCGCCTTCGACGCCACCCCCGCCCCCCTCGTCAGCATCTCGGGCGACGACATCAACGCCGCCGAGTTCGGGACCGACACCGCGGCCTTCACGATCCGCCGCGACGGCTCGACCGAGCTCGCGGTCACTGTGAATCTCTCGGCCTCGGGCACCGCCTCGAACGGTCTCGACTACACCATGCCATCCTCCATCACCCTCGCGGCCGGCCAGACCAACGCCAGCTTCGTCCTGACGCCGCTCCTTGACGCCATGGCCGAAGGCCCCGAAACCGCCACCATCGCCATCGCGCCCGGAGTGGGCTACGCCATCTCGGCCACCAACGAGGCCACCGCTCTCATCGCCGATCGCCCCGTCGATTCGTGGCGTTTCGAGAATTTCACCCCTGCGGAACTGGCGGATGCCTCGATATCGGACGACGCCGCCGACCCCGACGGCGATGGCCCCAACCTCATCGAATACGATAACGGCGGGCTTCCGAAGGTCTTTCAGCAGGAAAACCTCGCCCACGCCACCATCATCACGGATGGTGGGGCGGAATATCTGTCGCTCACGTTCCGGCGCCACACCCCGCCATCCGATGTCACCAACATTGTCGAACTCTCCAGTAATCTGATCGATTGGGCCGCCGACTCAGTTCAAGTCGGCCCGCCGCTTTCTGTTTCCAACGGCACCGAAACGGTCATCTTCCGCGACACGGTGCCCGTCACCGACGCCAGCCGCCGCTTCATCCGGCGCCGGGTCGATCGACTCGTGGCCCCCTAACCTGCATATTTCACGCTTTCGCGTGAAACATGCAGGCTCAAAGGAAAACCGCGCTCCGAAAAACCTGATCGTGGAGGGTCTGGGGCCACCGATCCGCGAAACACACTCTGCAACCGCGAAAAGTCCCAGTCTTTGCCTGACCCCTCCCAATAAATGGCTTTCATGGCGCGGTTTTCCCAGAGCCCGGAATTTCACGGACTGACGGCCGTGAAATATCCGGGCTAACAGCCCGCCGAAAGACGTCATGGATCTCCCCTGATGGCGCACGTGGCCCGATGATTCCGCCGGGAGGGCCCGCGGCCACGACCGCTCCTTCCCCTCGCTGGGGCCTGTCGCGGGCGCAGAGACGTTACCTCAGCGGGTCCCCCCACACTGCCCGCATCAGCGCGCACCCATCCGGATCAAACCGCCTGAGCCCGTCGCGGTCAAACGGCTCAAAATCATTCTTCCCAAAATACGCCTCCGTCAACTCAGCGAAGTATTCCATCGGGTTATTCGCCGCGTACGCGCGCCTGCGCCCGCCATCCACGTGTCCCACGTGATCGTAAAGGCCAGCCCCCATTGCCTTCTTGTACGCCGCTTCGATCGCGCCCCCGTTCGCGGCCCGCGTGCGCGCGTGGTACGCGTGCGCCAACTCGTGCATCACCATCCAGGGCTGCGCCTTCCGCGACCAGTCCACGAAGTTCCTCGCATTGTTGATCTCCACGTCGCCCGCTTTCTCGGGATTGTATCCGTTGGCCTCGAGCCACTCCCTGGATGGATGGTGCTCCGCCGCGCCTCGCGGCTTGGCCTCCCACTCCACCCAGATCCGCGAGGCCCGCAGCACCGTCAGCCGATCCGCGCGCACCGTCCCGCAAACCGCGGCCAGCTGTCGCCCCATTTCCGCGAGTGCCTCGTCTCTCTCCTTCCCATGCCTCATGAGCTCTGGCGCCACCATGACCGCGAACCCGCAGATTTCTCGCTTCGCGTACGCCGACGCCGGCAGGAAAGTCGGCGCCCCTTCCACGCGCTCGATCCTCACCGGATCGTCAATCACGACACAGGGGCGCAACCTTTCCCCAAAACGCAGCACATCCATCCGCCCCACCGCACGCACGCGATGCCCCGAAAAATGTCTCGCGACGTCCGCAATCCCACTCGCCGCGAATTTCCCCTTCGCAGAAACCGGCACCCGGATGAACACGCAGCCAGGGCCATCCCACGCCTGTTCCGAGTACAACTCGATGAAACCCGCGCCGTTGAATCCCGTGCCGCGAACGAAGAACTCGACGGCCACCTCTCCGGGGCCCAGCGGGTTTCGCCCGCCCCCTTCGTCCCCGCCAGCTTGCGCCACCACACATAGCGTCCAAGCCACCGCTAAGACCAGTATCCGAGTCATGCGCCCACTTTCGCACGGGGCCAATGCCGCTCAAATGAAAACCCCGATGCGTCCCACCGCCTTTTGTCTTTTGCACACGGGGCTGCGGCATCTAACGTAACCGCATGCCGATCAGGATGCTCATCCCAATACCCGTCGCCCTCCTCGCGGCTGCCTCCGCGGCCCCCGTCGTATGCGCCCAGGACCCGGGCGGCCAGAGGCCAAACGTCCTATTCATCGCCATGGATGATCTCAACGACTGGGTCGGCTGCCTCGGTGGCCACCCACAGGCCAAGACCCCCAACATGGATGCTCTCGCAAAACGCGGCACCTTATTCACCAACGCCCACATCCAATCCCCCCTCTGCAACCCCTCGCGCTCCAGCCTCCTCACCGGCCTCCGCCCTTCCACCACCGGAATCTACGGCCTCGCGCCCGGCATCCGCGACGTCGACGCCCTGAAAGACCATGTGACGTTGCCACAGACGTTCACCCAAGCCGGCTACCACACCTACGTCTGCGGCAAAATCTACCACGACGGGTCCATCAAACAAAAAGACCAGCCGCGCGAATTCGGGAAATGGGGCGAGCGCGGTCCGCCACCGTACCCGCCCCAGAAATTCGTCCACACCCCAGACGACATGAAGGCCATGGACTGGGGCATCTTCCCCGAGCGCGACGAGGACCAGGGCGACTGGAAGATCGCCACCGCAGCCGTCGAGGCCATCCGCTCCGCCCCCGCCGAGAAACCGTTCTTCATCGCCGCAGGATTCCGCTACCCCCACGTCCCCTGCTTCGCTTCGCAGAAATGGTTCGACCTCTACCCAGAGGACTCGCTGCAACTGCCCCCCGTGAAGGACGACGATCGCGCCGACACACCCATGTTCTCCTGGTTCCTACACTGGAAACTCCCCGAGCCCCGCCTCTCCTGGCTCCGCGCCAACAATCAGTGGAAACCGCTCGTCCGCGCGTACCTCGCCTGCACCACCTTCACGGATAGCCAGATCGGGCGCGTCCTCGCCGCGCTGAAGGAAAGCGGCCGCGAGCAGAACACCATCATCGTGTTCTGGTCCGACCACGGCTGGCACCTGGGCGAAAAGCTCATCTCCGGCAAGAATAGCCTGTGGGACAGGTCCACGCGCGTGCCGCTCATCTTCGCTGGCCCCGGCATCACCCCGAACCAGCGCTGCGCCCGACCAGCCGAACTGCTCGACCTTTTCCCCACCCTGCTGGAACTCGGTGGCTTCCCGCCTCGCAAAGATCTCGAGGGCCACAGCCTCGTCCCCCAACTCAAGGACGCCAGCGCCCCCCGAAAATGGCCCGCCATCACCACCCACAACCACGACAACCACGGAATCCGCACGGAGAAATGGCGCTACATCCGCTACGCCGACGGTTCGCGGGAACTCTACGACATGGAGAAGGATCCCAATGAATGGACCAATCTCGCCGGCGATCCGAAATACGCCCCCGTCATCTCCGACCTCTCCAGATGGATCCCGAAGACCAACATGAAGCCGGTGCCCGGCAGCGCCCACCGGATCCTCACCTACGACCCCGCGACCAAACAGGCGGTCTGGGAGGACAAGCTCATCGATCCGGCCATGTTGGAGGATTAGCGACCGCGAAAGGCCCGTCGGTTCACCGTGGGCCCGAACAGCGCCCGTCACTTCAAGGCGCTCAGGTTCGCCGCGTCGTGGAGGCGCCGCATCTCCTCATCGCTCAATGCGCGGCTGAAGACGGCCAGGCCCCCGATCCGGCCCTTGAGCGCCTCGCCCAGCATGCTGCCTCCGGCGTACCGCGCACCCACGGTAAAATCCGCGGGCCCACCCGGTTTTGATGCCGCATGAACTTTCGGGTCATAGCGGAAGATTCCGCGACCGTGGTAATAGGGATTCATTCCCCGGGCTCCACCGTCAGGACCTTCGCTGGTAAAGTAACGGTCCTCGCGCTTGTCCCTCACGGGATCCATCGCCCGCTCCTCCATCGCGCCATTAAAATATGCGCGGATAAACCTGCCGTCATACGTGAATCCGAGCGTCACCCACTCGCCCACCGGCACCTCGGATCGGCTCGCCGCATAATCCACGCACCAGGGAAGCGCGCTGCCGTCCGCCCGGCGCGATACTCCCCCCTCGCTTGAGATGTGCGGCGTGAGCTGCCGAGTCCCACCGTATGTCGGCATATTGAAAAGCATCGCATACTGGCGCGTGCCGGTATCATCGTTGGCACCCTTGCCCTCGCTCCAGATGCCCGCGACGGTCCCTCCCCATTTCCCCATCTCGTCCAATCGCACCACCGCGAACATGCTGACCCTCGCATCCTTCCCGCTGATGTCCAGCGCCCCCAACTTTGCCCTCGGAATCCGGAAGTAGTGCGATCCGTCCAGGTGCGCCGAAAAACCGGAGAACGGGCCACCACTGGCCCGGGCGATCGGTCCCCCTACTTCCTCGAGGGGAAGAGCCGCGCTGGCGATGATCGACTGGCGGACGTGGCCGGCTGTCTCGCCAAGCACCCAGAACGCCTCGAGGCCCGGAGTCTTGACCACAGTCTCCATGGCCGTTCGCATGCGCGCCTTGTCATCCGCCTTCACGGTCTCGTCGAGCGGGAGTTCACACTGGATGCCGCCCAGAGTGTCCTTGTAGGTGTCCAACGCCTTCGGCGAAGGCGCCGATACAATCGTTATGGCCGGGCGGGAACCAGCAACTCGTCCCGAGGATCCACGAGCGGACGAAACAGGCGCAACGCCCGCCACGTTGCCGTCATGGACGGGCCATGGGCTCAGCATGTCGTTCTTGTTGTAAAAATTCTGGTAGCCATAGGTCGCATCGAAAATCCATGCATTCCGATCGGTGTACGGCTCGACGGACGATCCGGTCCAATAGATGTGGGACTTCAGGTTCCTCACCAATCCGACGTTCACGATGTAGCCAGGTTTTCCGTTGCCGGCGGCACCGCACTCCCCGGCCTGATCTTTCCCCGCGGGCGAATAATAGCCCTTGAGGCCGAGGTTCACGTGGAACATGTACGCTAGTTCGGAATTGGGACTGGTGATGTTGTAGCCTTCGTCGCTGGTGCCATCAAAACAGAACCGGCCATTGAATCGGTCGCCAACGACCGGCCTGGCTCTTGGCAGCCGCCAGCCCCGGATATCCACATTGCGCGCCGTGTCGTGATACACGAGTTCGGCCATCCACTTGGTGGCGTCGGCCCAGGGCATCTTGCCATTGGGCTTATAGCCGCTGGTCCTGGCATAGTCGGCATCCTGCAGCCATGTGACATCAAGCACGTCGTCGTAGAGAAGGCCCCCGCCCATGTCGTGCAGTTCGGCGTGGGCGGCGGCCACCAGAAGCACGGCGACCGCGTGTGCGGTGCCTGCGAACTTCGCGCGTGGGCGTTTCACCCGGGCATTGATTACCGACGGAAATGAAATGATCCTCATCACTGATCGACCTAGCCTTCATATTTTACGCTTCTGCGTAAAATATGAAGGCTCAAAGGAAAACCGCGCTCCGAAAAACGCGATTTTGGAGGGTCTGGGGCCACCGATCGGCGAAACACACTCTGCACCCGCGAAAAATCCCAGTCTTTGCCTGACCTTTCCCAATTAATGGCTTTCATGGCTCGGTTTTCCCAGAGCCCGGATATTTCACAGCCGACAGGCTGTGAAATATCTTGGGCTAGCGTGATTTACCGGTGGGCTGTTTCTCCGAGCGCGTCCTCACGCCAGCGGCGATATCGCCATCGTGGACCGCCCACGCAAAGCCCCCGTCGGGCCGGCGCAGGCCGTCGCGTTGGTTGCCCTCGGCTGTGGTGAAGACCCAGGCCGCAGGGGAGGGAAAAGGCTTGCCGGGCGAACGACAGTAGTACCCGTCCGTTTGCAGATTCTTCACCAAGCCCACGTCCGCCTGACCATTCCACACGGCGGTCCAGCTCTTCATCACCCCAAAGGTCGCCGGATGCTTGCCGTCCTTCGTCCACCAACCGTTCAGCCCCAGATTCACGTAATACATGTAAGAGAACTCGGAACGGGGACTCAGAATATTGTAGCCCTCGTCGGAGGTGCCATCGAGCCTGAACTCGTGATTGAACGAGTTGCAGGAAATGGGCTCCACCTTCGGCAGCCTCCAGCCGGTGTGGTCCACGTTCCGCACCGGGTCATGGTAAACTAGAGAACTCACCCACCTGTTGGCCTCGGCCCAGCTCATCTTGCCGGTGGGATGGTAGCCGCTGGTCCTCGCGTAATTGGCGTCCTGTAGCCACGTGACGTCGAGCACGTCGTCATAAAGAAGCCCGCCGCCCCGGTCGTGAAGTTCCGCACGTGCGGGACCAATCAGGGCGACGCCAATCACCAACGGCACGATGAATCGGTGTCTCACGATGCCGCGAACTCCCGCCCGAAAGGCGCAAATCCTTGTGGGGGTTCTCATCGAACACCTGTGCTCCTGTTCATGTGGAATATTCTCTAGCATGATGCAAACGTTTTAGGATCGCGCCGAACTCGCTCGTGCAAAGCTTCTTCTTTCGCTTCGAGCCCCCGAAGTCCTCACGCTCAAACTCAACGAACGGGGGCCCACGAAAACGGCCGCCCAGGGCTTTTGGTTCGCTCGGCCGAAGCCGTTGGAGTCCAGGCTCTAGCCTGTTTCGTGCCCGATCCAGCCTAAGGCCTGGACTCCAACAGGTTGCCGTCGAATAACCAAGAGCCCTGAACGGCCGAGGCCACTCTGCTGTTTGCCGATTGTGCCGACGCGCAGTTGACGCTAGTATGTCTTTTTATGGCAGGACACTCCCACTGGGCACAGGTAAAACGCGCCAAGGGCGCCAATGACGCCAAGCGAGGTAAGACCTTTAGCCGGATGGCCCGCGAAATCATGATCGCCGCCAAGGCCGGCGGAGGCGACCCCGCCATGAACCCCCGCCTCCGCCAAGCCATTGTCGCGGCCAAGGCCGAATCCGTCCCCAAGGACACCATCGAGCGCGCCATAAAACGCGGCACGGGAGAAATCGCCGGAGAAACCATCGAGGAACTCACCTACGAGGCCTATGCGCCGGGCGGCGTCGCCCTCTTGGTCGAGGCCACCACCGACAACAAGAATCGCACCGCCGCCGAGATCCGCGCCATCTTCACCAAGCACAATGCCGCGCTCGGCAGCCCCGGCAGCGTCGCGTGGATGTTCCAGCGCTGCGGCCTCATCGAGGTTCCCTCAGCTGGCACCGACGAGGACACCGTCATGATGGCCGCCATCGACTCGGGCGCCGAGGACATGACGACTGTCGGCGACACATTCTCCATTCGCGCCCCCGTCGATAAGCTTTACGCCGTGGAGGAGGCCCTCAGGAAACAGGGCATCGCCGTCCGCTCCGCGAAGATCGCCGCCGTCCCCTCCAACCAGACCCCGGTCACCGATGAAAAGGTCGCCGGTCAGGTCATGGCGCTCATCGAGGCCCTCGACGACCACGACGACATCCAGAACGTCTATTCCAATATCGATATCCCCGACGCCCTCATGGCCAAGCTCGCCGCCGCCTGACGCCGCCCCGGCACGCCCCCGCCCCACGACCGTGGAAAATCGATTCTATACCGAGTTCGACACGGAAACATGGGAGGCCCGCCGCCCGCTGACCCCCGACCGCTCTCCGTTTGAAATCGATCGCGACCGCATCCTGTATTCGGCGGCGTTCCGGCGACTCCAGGCCAAAACCCAAGTCTTCCAGGCCGGCGAATATGATTTCTATCGCACCCGTCTCACGCACTCCCTCGAGGTCGCGCACATCGGCCGATCCATCTGCGGTCACTTGCTCCGCCTGGGCGAGCCCCTTGCGCCCGACTTCTTCATCGACCCCGACCTGGTCGAGGCCGCCTGCCTAGCCCACGACATCGGTCACCCGCCGTATGGCCACGCCGGAGAACGTGCCCTGCACGAGCTCATGCGGCCCCATGGCGGCTTCGAGGGCAACGCCCAAACCCTTCGCATCCTCACCGATCTCATGTTCGGCGGCGCGCCCATCCGCCGCGGCATGCGCCCGACGCGCGCGCTCATCGACGCCGTGATGAAATACAAACGGCCGTACGATCCCGCGCAGGCCCCGAATAATCACTTCCTCTACCCGGAACAGACGGCCCAGCTCGAGTTCGTCGCGCCCGCCGGTCCCGATGGTCCCGCAAGCATCGAGTGCCAGATCATGGACTGGGCCGACGACACCGCCTATTCCCTCATGGACATCGTCGATGGCTGCGCCGCGGGTTTCATACGCTCCGATGCCGTCGAGCGCTGGGCCGCCAACCACAGCCCGGATCCCACCGCCTCTGCCGCCCTCGACTATCTCCTGCAGGCCCTCCATGATGATGCGGTCGAACGCCGATTCGCCAGGCGGATCGGCGATCTCATCCACGCCTGCAGCCTCAGCCCCAGGCAAGGCGCCTCCCCCGCCACCCATCGGCACGCCTTCGATCTCGTCGTCGAACCCGCCGCGCGCGCCAGGGCCAAGATCTACAGCCGCCTGGCCGTCGATCTCGTCTTCCGGGCACCCCAGCTCCAGCAACTCGAATTCAAGGGCGCCCGCATCCTCCGCGACCTCTTCGGCGCCTTCGCCGAACAGTACCTGCAGGAAAGAAGTCCGGCGGTCCGCCTGCTCCCTCCCCAGACCGAAACCCTCTTGATCGCCCAAGAGCCCCAATCCGCCCGCGCCCGTGTCCTCTGCGACCACATCGCCGGAATGACCGACGGCTTCGCCGTGCGAACCCACCGCCGCCTCTTTGACCCCGCCTTCGGCTCCATCGCCGACATCACGTGACCTTTGACATTTGAGTGTTCGCCGCTGAATTAGAGCCCCATGCCCATCTACGAGTTCTACTGCCCCAACAACCACACGATCTATTCCTTTCTCGGAAAATCTAGCCGTTACGCCACGGTCATCCCGAAATGCCCCGCAGATCCATCGTTCCGCATGATCCGCATGATCTCGGATTTCGCCGCACCCCGAAAACGTCAGGAGACGCCCAAGGTTCCCGGTTCCCCCGCCGGAATCGATGACTCCCGCATGGAGGCCGCCATGGCGCAGATGGAACGCGAATTCGGCTCCATGGATACCGAGAACCCGGATCCTCGCGCGCTCGGCCGCATGATGCGCCGCATGGCCGAAATCAGCGGCGAGAAAATTGACGGCCGCATGGAGGAAGTCTTCCGCCGACTGGAAGAAGGCGTCGACCCCGAATCCCTTGAGTCGGAATACGGCGATCTCCTCGGCGGCGAGGGCGAGCCCGAAGAATCGGGTGAGGCCGAGGCCACCGCACAGGGGGAGGGCACCGGAGAGGGCGCCGGACAAACAAGATCCTCTCGGCAGCTGCGCCTCCGGCCCCCGAAGCGCGACCCAGACCTCTACGACTTCGAACCGTTGCCGTAGCCTGCCACAGCCAATCCGAGGCGTTTCTCGGCGGCCGAGAGCACGGACATCCATCTCGCGCGCCCGGCCACGTTCGCGGTTACCGGGTTTTCTCCTGCCCGGTGGCGATCGCCGCCTTGGCACGCATGGCCTCGAAAGCCTCGCCTCCTCGCTTCGCTGCCTCGACGTAGGTGATCATCGCCTGCATGTGCCTCACAAACTCGGCCGCATCGATCCACCCGTCCTTCAACCAATAGCCACGATCCCCGGCCGCCTCCAGCGCCGCAGTCACCTTGGCGACCTGACCTTTCGCCCTACTTGCCCACTTTTTCGGGTCGGCCGGCAGGGCCCTCCTTCGAAGGATCTCCTCTCGGCCCGAGGCCATCTCCTTCTTCAATCTCTCGATCTCCCTGCTCAGGTCACCGACCTTGAAACCGTAGTGCGTGGGGAGATCGCTGTCGTCGTACGTCAACTCGTAGGAATCGCGCCTGCAGTAGATGGGCCTGTTGGTCTTCAGTTCGTAGAACCGAGCCCATTGGCCATCGGGGAGTTTCGATCTCTCAAACCATGCGAAGGCCGCCGGATGTGGCGCGATGTATTTTTCGTCGCCGGTCGCCAGCCAAAGCTCGATCAATGCCTTCAGCGCGCCGATGCTCTCCACCGAACAAACGGCCGTCGGCTCGAACTTCCGCGCCCAGACCGGCTCCATGTCGCGGTTGTACTGCTGGGCCCAGACCGGCTGCGGCTCGTCAAATCGCGCCAGCAGCAAGAAATCGCCCGCCCTCTTCGCCGCATCGAGGAAACGCGGGTCTTTCTCCAACTCGTGGGCCCGCAGCAGCAGGTCGATCACCCACAGGATGTTATCGTCGTTCAGCGTGTAAAAACGCGTGTAGTCCACCCCCGGCCAAATCCGGGGCCAGTCGTCGGGCATCCGCGCCCGGCAAACCGGCGCCGACGCATCCGCGGGACCATCGTAATGTTGCCCCCATCCCCCGTTTGGGGCCTGTGCGGCCAACAACCCGTCCATCCCAAATCTCAGCGCCCCCTTCAAGATCCCGTCATTCGAGCACTCGGGCACGTGCGCCAATTCCAAAATGAATAGCAGCGCGGACTGCGTCTTCTGATCGTCCAGGGTGGAATCCGATCGCCGGCCACCTCGGTCCACCTCCCCCGCATCGAGGTCGCGCCGGAAGTGGTATTTTCGCGCGAACCGGGGATCGAAATCAAAATCGCTGTCCCATCCCCCCGAAGAAAGCTGGCACCACATGAGCACACCCGCGGCCTCTCTCGCGGCCTGGAGGTACAATGGATCCCCCGTCGCCCGGAAAGCCTTCACCATCACCAGCCCCACCGACGGCGTGCCCGGAGGCTGCATCCCAATGACCGACGGCGACTCTCGCCCCTCCGTCCTGGCCGTGCCCCGACCCTCCGACCACTTCCACGCGTAGCCACCCGCAAAGGCCAAATCCCGACGATAGAAGGTCGCCGCCTTCTTCATCGCCGCCGCCACCTCCGACGGATCGGGAAAGGCCGGCTTCACCGCGCTAACCTTTTCGGCCTCATTGGCCCTCTCTGGCGCGGGACGCGGATCCGCCCCAGCGCCGCTCATCGATTGTGCAATCAGCAGCCCCAGCGACAAAAGGGCGCTCCCCTGCGAAGGCCGCGTCACACCTGGTCCGAAGTCTCGGATCATGTGGTCAGCCTTTCCACCTTGCCCGACATGAAGTCTTTATTCTTGTCCCCGACCCAATACCGGTTGCCCGCGATGCACCAGATGAAATGCAGTTCCTCCCCGTGACTGAAGACGGGGTGGTAATTCAACAGGGGGATGGTCACGGCATCGCCCTCGCCCACCGAACGGACGAACCATTTTGTCTCTTCGTCGCCGTAGACCTCCATGGCCCCGCTGCCCTTGATAAAGATATAGATCTCCTCCTGGTCGGTGTGATTGTGCGGGGGCCACGACCGCTGATGTGGCTGGAAGATGGTGTAGCCCGCCATCAGTTTCTCCGCGCCCTCGCCCACGTCGAACATCAGAAACACGTCCTTGCCCTTGAGGTGCCGGATCCTGCGCTGGTCCTTTGAGAATTCTGCCCACCGGCCATGGAACACGGGGTGCGATTTCTCAGCCGGCGCGCGGCAGATGATGACCCGCCCCTCGCCACTCGCCTGGCCGATGCGGTACGTCGTTCCTCGCGGAACGTAAAGGACATCGTATTCATTCAAGCGATAGCTCGTTCCACCCAAGGCCACATCCACCGGGCCGCGCCAGCAAAACAATAGCGCCTCTTCCCCGGCATGTGCCAACGCCCCAGAGCCGACCGGACCGCTTAGCTCATAAACCCCGTACGTCAGAAACTCGAGATTCGACGTCGCTGGACTCGATTTCTCTATGTAGCGATAAACCGCCGCCGCTGCCGGGACAAAAGTCGCCACCTTCGGTTTGCTCATGATAGCTCCAATCCTGTTCTATTTTTCATATTCGGATCGAGATGTGCTTGGTCTGCAGAAAGGCGTCGATGCCCTCGGAGCCCAGCTCGCGCCCCCAGCCGCTCTGCTTCACGCCGCCAAAAGGCGCATTGCTCGTCGTCGGCAACCCGTCGTTGATCCCGAGCATCCCGGCTTCCACCGATTCCGCCAGGCGGAACACCCGCCCCACGTCGCTCGTGAATGCATATGCGCTCAGGCCATAGGCGGTGCTGTTCGCCAGCCGGATCGCCTCCGCCTCGGTTTCAAAGACAGCCACCGGAGCCACGGGGGCAAACGTCTCCTCCCGCATGCACAGCGCATCGGGCGGAACATCGGCCAGCACCGTGGGCTCAAGAAAGAAACCCCGCCGATCCATCCGCCGCCCACCGCACACCAATCGCGCGCCGCGCCGCACCGCGTCCTCGATGTGGGCCAGCGCCCCGGCTAGCGCCGCGGCATCAATCAGCGGACCGATCTCGACGCCGGGTTCGTCGAAAGCCCCGACCTTCAGCGCCCTCACGCGCGCAACGAATGCATCCAAGAACAGCCCGTAGGCCGCCCTCTCCACGTAGATCCTGTTCGCGGCGATGCACGATTGCCCCGTGTTGCGCATCTTCGCCAAAAGCACGCCCTCCAGGGCCCTGCCCATGTCCGCATCCGCGAACACGAGCGCGGCCGCCTGTCCGCCAAGCTCGAGCGACAAAGGCCTGATCGTTTCCGCCGCGCGCCGGATCAGGGACCGCCCCACCCCGCTCGATCCGGTGAAGGTCACCTGCCGACAGAGCGGATTCGAGAGGAATTCGGCCGCGAACTCGTCGGATGGACCGCAGACCATTTGAAAAACACCCCGCGGCAAACCCGCGGCATGGACGCACTCGGCAAATATCGCGCACGCCAGCGGTGCCTGACGCGCCGGCTTCAAGATGACGGGACACCCCGCGGCCAGCGCGGGCGCAACCTTCCGCACGGACAGCATCAGGGGGAAATTCCACGGGGAAATGGCCGCCACGACGCCCACGGGTGTCTTGACCACCAGGTTCCGTTTGCCGTCCGCCTGGTGGGGAATGACACGACCGTAGGCGCGCCGACCCTCTTCCGCGAACCACTCGAGATGGTCGATGCTTATCGCCACCTCCCCCCGGGCCTGCTCCAGCGGTTTCCCATTCTCCGCGCCAATCATGCGGGCAACTTCCTCGCCCCGCCGACCCAGTTCCCCGGCGATCCGCCGGAGATACGCTCCCCGCGCCTTCGCCGTCGTGTTCCGCCATCCCCCGAATGCCTCGTGCGCATCCTCGATCGCTCGCGCGACGCCCGCCCGGTCAATCGTCGCGATCTTCGCGAATGGTTCGCCCACCGCCGGGTCGAGCACATCCAGACCCGGGCCGGGCACCACCGGCTCGCCATTCAGATAGAGAGGGTATGTCTTCATGAATCGCAACATCGTCCCGTGCGCTCACCCCATCAAGACCATCGTCACCCCCACGCACAGCAAGACCGAAAAAACCACCTTCTTGAACAGGTCCTCGTTCACGTGCCCGTGCACCCGCTCGCCCGCGATCACCCCCGCCACGAGAAACGGCATCATGCCCCCAACGAGGCCCATCGTCTCTGGGCCCAAGAGGCCGCTGTGCGCATAGGTCACCATCAGCACCGTGTTTAGCGTCGCCCACAGCAGGCAGAGGGTCGCTCTGAATTGCCCCTTGTCCGGTAACTTCTTTGTCGCGTAAAGCACAACAAACGGACCCCCTGATGCGAACGCCCCGTGGATCGCGCCCCCAACCACGAGAAGGGAATGATAGATGGGGGAGACAGCCCCCCCGTCCCGCCGCCCCGCCCTCGACCGCAGCAGGCTCGTGGCGGCCGCTATCACGATAAATGCTCCCAGCGCCCTCTTCAGCACGCCCGCCGGCAATTCCGAAAACGCATAGATGCCAACTGGCAGGCCGATCCCCACGCAGGAAACGATGATGCCAAATTCCCTAAAATTGATCGAGCGGCGATACTTGATCGCGATGTACATCGCCAGAAGCCACGCGATGATCGCCAGTAGGATCACGCCCTTCTGGACGCCGATCAGCGCGACCACGAAGGGTAGGGCCAGAACGGTGCAGCCAAATCCCGTGATGGCCTCCAGGCCATGGGTCACGAAGACGACGAACCCCAGCAGCCCGATCGTTACCGGGCTCATAGCTTCGACCGCAGCAGTTCGTACACCCGGTCCTCCTCCACGGGAACCGCATTGTTCCGCATCTTGGGATCGCCGAACGCCTTCGCGAACAGTCGCCCGATGTCATCCGCCCCGATTTCGGCGCCGACATCGCGGAACGTGAAAGGTAGTCCCACCGCTCGTTTCAGGGAAACAATCCGCTCCGCCAATCTCTCGGGCGCCCCGGCCGATGCATCGCCTCCCGCGCCCAGGATCCGGCCCAGCTTTCGCGCGATTTCTGGATCCTCGCCATTGATCCGCGCGGCGTCCTCCAGTGTGAACGCGCATGCCACCCCATGCGGCACATGCCACTCCTCGGAAAGTATGAACGACAGGGCGTGGACCATCGCCGTGCCCGTGCGGTTGAAAGCCGTGCCCGCCCGGCATGCCGCCTCAAGCATCTCGGCACGACCCGCCGTGCCACCGGTCCGTGCGCTCTGATAGGCCACCGGCAACCACTCCAGGATGGATGTGGCGGCGCCGGTGGCCGCCCGGTCCGAGGCCGGCGTCGCATTCCGGTTCCAGATTGTCTCGAGCGCGTGCGACAGGGCGTCGATACCCGTCGCGGCGGTCACCGCCGGGGGCAGCGAGTGCGTCAATGCCGCGGCGAGGATCGCAATGTCTGGCTGGAGCGCCGGATGCGCGAGCGTGTACTTCCTGCCACCCCTCGCCGTGTAAACGCCGAATCGAGTGACCTCGGAGCCCGTGCCGGCGGTCGTGGGCACCGCTATCATCAGGGTGCCTTTGCCACCAATCTTCCTCCGGGGCTCGGGCCCCAGATAGTCCTCCAGATCGCCCTCGTGCACCGCAAGCATCGCCAGCGCCTTGGCCGAATCCAGCGTGCTGCCCCCGCCAATCGCCACTATCGCGTCGGGTTTCGTCGCGCGCACCCGCGCCGCCATCGCCATGATATCCTCCACGCGCGGATCTGGCACCACCCGGTCCAGCACTTCGACCGGACGCAACTTGGCCAGGCCGGTCACGAGCGCGTCCCGCGCCGCCACCGGGAAAGAATCCACCACGGCGCAGACGCGCCCCCCGTCGCCGACGGCGTACGCGATCACCGCATCGAGATCCGCCGCCGAAAGCGATGGCAGGCTTATCAGCCGCGTGCCTGTCAGCGCCTGCTCGAGCATGCCGCCCTCCTCATTTGAAACCCTTCTCCTCGATCACCTTCACCTGATTGAACGCGTTGGTCAGGAATTCCCGCTTGAATTCCATCTTCTGCGTGAAGCCCACAGATAGCCAAGCGTCCACGATCTCCTTCGCCAGAAACGGCGCGGTCACCCAACCCCCCATCGTGATCACATTGGCGTTGTTGATGATCTTTGCGCGCTCGCCCGAAAAGACATCGGTCACAACGCACGCGTAGATGCCCCTGTGCTTGTTCGCGACAATCGCCATGCCCTGCCCCGTTCCACACACGAGGATGCCGCGATCGGCCTTCCCCTCCTGGATGGCCCGCGCCACCTTGGGAGCCTGCTCGAAATAGGGGGATGGCTTGTCCTCCGACGGTATCCCGAGATCGAGCACCGTGACGCCTTCCCGGCCCCCGAGGTGCGCGACTATCTCCTTTTTCAAAGGATAGCCCGATAGATCCGACGCAATCGCAATGACCGTTTTTTCCATATCTTGCCCTTTCAACCTTCCAGCACCACCCGGGCTTCCTCCGCGATCGTCGCGGCCGTCAGCCGATATCTCCCCTTCAGATAGTCCAAGGTGCCCACCTCCCCAAACTCATCGCGTATGCCCACCCGGCGCAGCGGCCGCGGGCAGGCCTCGCACAGCACCTCGGCCACCGCCGAACCGAGCCCATTGACAACCTGATGGTTCTCGCACGTCACGAACCCCCGCGTCTTCCGCGCGAACGCCACCACCAGTTCCCGGTCGATGGGCTTGATCGTGTGCATGTCGATCACGGCCGCCGAGACCCCGTCGGCCTTGAGCAGATCCGCCGCCGCGATCGCCTCGGGCACCATGATGGCGCCCACCGCGATGAGCGTCACGTCTCCGCCGTCGCGAATGACCTTGCCTTTGCCCAGTTCAAAACTCTCGCCATCGCGATAGATGGGCCGAATCGGCTTCCGGTGGAGCCTCAGGTAGGTGCACCCCTTGTGCGCCGCCGCCCGCTCCACCAGCGCCGCCACCGATGGCGGATCGCACGGCTCGAACACCACCAGCCCAGGCACGTTCCGCATCAGGCCCAGGTCCTCGAAACACATGTGCGTGCCGCCATTGTACTCCGCCGCGATACCGGGATCTGTCCCGACCAGTTTGACGTTCAACCCCGAATAGTTGCACGAGATGAAGAACTGGTCGTACGCCCGCCTCGACGAGAAACATGTGAACGACGCAGCAAACGGGATCTTTCCACTCGCCGAGAGCCCCGCCGCGATCCCCAGCATGTTCGCCTCCGCCACACCCACGTTGAAGGCCCGGTCGGGAAACCGTTTCTGGAAAATCCCGGTCGCGCTCGCCTTCATCAGGTCCGCCTCGAGAATCACCACATCCGGATTCACCTCCGCCAGTCGGACGAGCGTCTCCGCGTAGACCACCCGCATCTCCTTCGGTTCCATCTCGGTCGTCGCGCCCATCACAGAACCTCCTCCATGAGGCGCCTGATCGCCTCGGCGGCCATCGCCTCATCCACCTTCATGTTGTGGTTGCCCACGTTGTTCTCGGCAAAAAACGCCCCCTTGCCCTTGACGGTGTCCATCACGATCATCGAGGGCCGGACGTCCTCCTGCTTCGCCCTCTCGATCGCGCGGTCCAGCGCCGCGAAGTCATGCCCGTCCACCCGCTGCGCGAACCAGCCGAATGCCGCCCACTTCTCCTCGGGAACGTCGATGTTCATGATGTCGCGGCAATAGCCGTCAATCTGCATGTGGTTGTAATCCATGAACCCGATCAGGTCCCGCAGGCGGTAGTGCGCGGCGCACATGGCGCCCTCCCAGATCTGCCCCTCGTTGGACTCGCCATCGCCGATGATCATGTAGACCTTTCCGGGACTGCCGTTCAACCGGTTGCCGAGCGTGAGCCCGATCGCGGCCGACATGCCCTGCCCCAGCGAGCCGGTCGTCATGTCGATTCCCGGGGTGCGCCGCATGTCACAGTGGCTTGGCAGCGATGTTCCCCCGCGGTTCAGGGTGTGCAGCCACTCCTTCGGGAAGAAGCCTTTGTCGGCCAGCACGCTATACAGCGCCGGACCCGCGTGCCCCTTCGAAAGCACCAGCTTGTCTCTCTCGGCCAGCCGCGGTTGCCCAGGATCGATCTTCATGTGGCGATAGTAAAGGATGGTCAACACCTCGATCACGGAAAGAGCGCCCCCGATGTGGCCGACGCCGAGATGGCCGAACGCATCGAGCGTCGCCACCCTGAGATCCCGGGCCTTTATCTTCAGCCGTCTGATTTCGTCATCGCCTATCATCCTCGGTCCTCCTTGCGCGTGCACCCGCTCACGGGAACAGCATGTATTTGAAACCCATCAGAAAAAGGAACCCGAAAACCGCCCTCTTGAGGAACTCGCGGGGCACCCGCCCCAGAAACCATCCCCCCGCGACGGTCGCCAACAGCAGCGGCACGACGCCCACCAACGACACGCGCACCAGCCCGGGCCGGATGAGTTCGCTCGTGCCCACCAGGACCGCCCTCAGCACGGCGCTCACGCCAAACACCACCTGGAGAACGGCCACGACCTGTCCGTTCGTCCAAGGCTGCGAATAGGTGTAGGCGATCGCCGGAGGCCCGCCCACGTTGAGCGCCCCGCCGATGCCGCCGCTCACGATCCCGATCGGAAAGCCCAGCCCGGCCGGAATCTTCACCGGCGACCGCTCGCCAAAGACCAGCTCGATGCCAGAATAGACACACAGCAGAACCCCGAGCGCGCGGAGCAACAGCCCCGCGTCCAGGTGCACCAGCCCCCAGAATCCGATCGGCACACCGATGCACGAGCCCAGTACCAGTCCCCGCGCATCCCGCCACCTGAACTCGCGCCACGTCGCCACGAACGTCGCCGCGCACACCACCACGTTCAAGAACGCCACCACCACCAGCGCGTCCTTCAGGCCCAGCACCAGCGGGAGAAGCGCGACCGACACCAGCCCGAAACCAAAACCCGTAAGGCCCTGCACGAACCCCGAAAGGCTCAGGGCGAGCACGACACCCAGCGATGTCACCGCCGACATGTCGCCTCCGGCGTCCACTGGTGCAGCGCCAGCGCCGCCGCGCCCAGCGCCGCGCTGTACTCGCCCAGCGCCGACTGAACGATCTCCGGAACCGGGCCCGGCATCGACATGCGCGCCACCGCCCTGCGGACCGGCGCCAAGAACCGCTCTCCCAGGCCAACCAGAGGACCCGCGAGTATCACCTTTTGCGGGTCGAATAGCTCGATCAGGTGCTGCACGGCCCAGCCGTGCCACCCCGCCACGCGGTCCAGTAGGCGGCGCGCAAATCGGTCCCCCTCCTCAACGGCCCGGATGAAATCCCCGATGTTTGGCGCCCCCGATCGAGAGTTCGGCGCACCACGTTTCCTCGATGAACGCATCTCGCGCAAGATGGCGGTGAGGGACGCCAGATCCTCCAGGCGCCCTCCCCCCTCTGAACACCACCAGTGCCCCACCTCGCCCGCGCGGTGGTCGTGCCCCCTCAACAGTCGGCCCCCAACGACAATCCCCGCCGCCATCCCAGAGCGAGTCCCCAGGCAAACAAAATCGCCAAGGCCGCGACCTCGCCCAAACCACATCTCGGCCAGGGCCATCGAACGGATGTTGTTCTCGAAAAAGATCGGCACGCCGAAGCGCCGCGCCAGTCGCGCCCCGATCGGAAGATCGCGCCACCCCGGCACCCGCTCATAGGCGAGCGCCACGCCGCGTACCGGATCGATGGCGCCCGGCAAACCGATGCCAATCCCGAGGACATCGCGACACTCGCGCCCCATGACCGAGGCCACGACCGATTCGATCTCCCGCATGACCTTCGCCGCGCCGTCCGATGGCGCCACCGCCCGCCGCTCCTCGCGGATCGGCCGCTGCGAGAAATCCACCCGCGTCGCCATGATGTTGCGCGCCTCGAAGTCCACCCCCACGAAGCTCCCGCCCTCGGGATTGAGTGCCAACAGCTTCGGCGGCCTCCCCATGCCCCGCGCCCCGGTCTCCGCCTCGATCAGGAAACCCTCCTCGATCAGTCTGTCCACGTATATCCCGGCGGTTGACGGGACAATGTCCAGTTCGCGCGCGAGCTCCACCCGAGAGATGTGTCCCTTCGCACGGACGCGCTTCAGCAGCTCGGCCTCGATGGCGGCTGTCGCTCGGCGCTTGTGGGTCACCCTGGGCATACTCACTCCGGCAAGGGCCGATCCTTGGTCTCAGGAAGGAAGACCAGGAACACCAGCCCCACCAGAAACATCGAGGCCAGCAGGGTGATGGCGAGCCTGAGGTCGACGTTCGGCTGCGCCTTGAGCCACCCCGAAAAGAACAACATCGGCGCCGCCAGCAATCGCCCGCCGTTGAAACAGAAACCCGTCCCCGTGCTGCGCAAATGGGTCGGGAATAACTCGGGAAAATAGATTGCGAAGCCCGCGTGGAACCCGAGGGTCAGGAATCCGTAAAACGGCAGCAGCGCCAGCAGCTGGCCATAGGTCTGCGGCAGGTAGCAGGTGATCGGCACGATCGTCGTTGCCAGAACCAGCATCGTCGCGAACGCGCGCCGCCGCCCCAGCCATCGCGCCAGCGGCCCAAAGCTGAACAGCCCGAGTCCCCCGCCCAAGCTCACGATGATGCCATAGGCAAATTTCGCCCGCGCCGTCGCTTCGGCCTCCGCGACCCCGTGCTCAAGCAAAAACTCCCGCGCCATGCCCTGCGAGCCCACCGTGACCCCCCAGTAGGTCGCCAGGCCCACCGCCGCAAGCAGCATGCCCAGGATCGCGCGCGGCCCCCACACCGGATTGCCCAGCAGTTCCTTGAAGCTCCCGCGCCGCTTGCCCTCCTCGACCACCACCCGGCTCGACCAGGCCGCCGATTCCCGCACGCTCGCCCGCACCCACAGCACCAGCAGCGCCGGGACCACCCCGATCAAGAACGCGTAGCGCCAGTGCGTTCCCACGGCCAACCCCGCCAGCGTCGCGAGCCATGTCCCGATCGTGCTGGTCGAATGGAAAATGCCCGATGCGTGGGCCCTCGCGTGCGGCGGAAACACCTCCGCCACCAGCGCCGCCGCCACCGCCCACTCCCCGCCCGTCCCCATCGCCACCAGGAACATCAGCACCCCCACCTGCCAGAGGCTGGTCGCAAAGTAGATCATCGCCGAAAAGACCGAGTACATCAGGATGGTGATCATCATCGCCGGCCGCCGCCCAATGCGGTCCGCGATCGAGCCAAACATCACCCCTCCCGTGAACCCCCCCAGCAGCAGGATCCCGATGAATACGTCGCCGTAAAACTTGACCGATGGATCCTTGCTCCCCACCCCCAGCAGGTCCGGCAGCAGGTTTTCACGGGTGAGGTTGAACAACTGGTTCTCGAAACAGTCGAACACCCACCCCGCCGATGCCACCGCCAGCACCAGCCACTGATAGCCGGTGATCCCCTGGTACCACCTCGGCGTCGCCACCGTCGCAGAATTCGCACTCATGTCGGCCATCTCCATCGCGCCGCAGCAGTGCCGCGGCGCCCTCAGAACCGGATGGGCCCGCCGGCCTCCACCGACTCCTGCGCCTTCGCGCACAGGGCCACGGACCAGCGACCGTCCTCGCCGGTGGCGCAGCGCAACTTTCCGCCACGGGCCACCTCTGCCATGTTCGCCAACTGCTCCTCCAGCTCGTAGACCTCCCCGCTGTGTTTCTCGATCGGGACCTCGCGGACCGCCTCCCCATCGAAATGCTTCAGCGAAAATGTCGGGTGCAGCGTCCGGTCCATCGCGCCAGACCAGCTCGCCCACAGCGCCCCCCGCGTCCCCGTCAGCTTCACCACCTGATGGTGCTCATATCCCGCCAGCGTCTGCCCCACCACCGCATAGCCCCCGTTCGGGAACGTGATCATCGCGGTAAAATTATCCTGCAGTTCGGGATGATCGTCCCGGATGTGGCTCCCCAGCGCAAACACAGATACCGGCTCGCCCACGCCCCCGAAATACCACCGCGCCAGATCGAAGAAATGGATCGGTTCCTCGAGGATCCAGTTGCCCACCCGCTTGATGTCATACCGCCAGCCCCCCGCCCCCTGGCGGTACGGATTGCGCCACAGCTCGATCAGGCAATACCTCGGCTCCCCGATCGCGCCGGCCACGATCATCTCCTTCACCCGCCCCCACAGCGAGGACAGCCTGAATTCATGCCCGATCGCCAGCGCCAGCCCCTTGCCCCGGGCCAGGGCGATCAGCTCGTCGCACTCCCCCAGGTCAAGGCACATCGGCTTCTCCAAAAGGAGATGGCACCCCGCCTCCAGCGCCGCCCGCCCCGCCTCGTAGTGGAGGTGCGGCGGCAAAACGATGTCCACCACGTCCAGCCTCTCCCGCGTTAGCATCTCCCGGTAGTCCGCGTAGAACGCCGTCCCCCCATGCTCCGCCTTCGCCGCCTCCCGGCTCGCCTCCGAATGCTCCGCGACCGCCACCAGGCGCCCCGCCCTCGCAATCGCCCTGGCGTGATGGCTCCCCCACGCGCCGCACCCGATCAGCCCGAACCGCACGCCGTCAGACCCCGTTGCCATGATCCCGCCAGACTATTTTTGATTTCGAAATATGTCAAAGAAAAAATCTCCGGGCGCCCGACCGAATGGGTTTGACTTCCCCCGCCCCGACAAATGAGATGATGCGCGTCCCGGGGGATCGCCGGTTATCCGGCCCGTTCTCCGGCCAGAGAGGAACCATCTGTGACCACCAAGACTCCCCGTGTGGAAGCGGCGCTGCCGCCCTACCTCGCGGTTTCCGAAGCCGGACTGGGCCGCGGGACCCCCGTGACGGTCCGCGTGCTCGGCGATCAGATGGCCGTGGCGCAAGACATGGCCGAGGCGATGCGCGCCGAATTTCTGCGCGCCATCTCGGAGGGCCGCGGGGCGACGCTCATCGTTCCCGTCGGGCCCGTGGACCACTACCCCATCCTCGCGGCGATGATCAATGCGGCGCGGATCGACTGCCGGGATGCGGTGCTGATCAACATGGACGAGTACCTTGCCGATGACGGGACTTGCGTCCCGCCCTCGCATTCCCTCTCCTTCCGGGGTTTCATGGGGCGCAAGTTCTACGATCTGATCGACGCGGCGCTGGCGCCGAGGCGCGAGAACCGGATCTTTCCCGATCCCGCCAGGCCGGAGGATATCGCGCGGGTGATCGAGCGCCGCGGCGGCGTCGATGCCTGCTTCGGCGGCATCGGCATCAATGGCCACATCGCCTTTAATGAACCCCCGGAGCCGGGCGAAACCATGCCGGTCGAGCGTTTCGCGGCGCTGCCCACCCGCGTCCTGGCGCTGTCGCGCGAGACACGGACGATCAATTCGGTCACCGTCGGGGGCGAGATCTCCGTGATCCCGCGCCGGGCCATCACGGTCGGGATGCGGGAATGCCTTGGCGCCCGCCGCCTGCGCCTGTACTGCAATCGGCCGTGGCAGGCGGCCGTCATTCGCCGCGCCCTTCATGGCCCCGTCACTGCGGAATGCCCGGCATCATTGATGCGGCTCCACCCCGATGCCACGCTGTCCATCGCGGACTACGTCGCCAAACCACCGGAGATCATGCTGCGCTGATGAAACTCGATTTCTCGTCAGACCGAATCCTCGCCGTTGTCGCGCACCCCGACGACGCGGAACTCCTTTGCGCCGGCGCGCTCGCGCGCGCCCGGTCCGCGGGCGCGGCAATCGCCGTCTGCGTCCTCTGCAATGGCGACAAGGGACAGCCCGCAAAGCCCATACGGAACCTCGCCTCGGTGCGCCGACGCGAGATGGCCGCGGCGGCCAAGGTCCTCGGGGCCCAGCTCTTCTCGGGGAAGGTGCCCGACGGCACTCTCGCGGACTCCCGGGTGAACCGTCTCTTTCTCACGGAGGTGTTCCGGCGATTCCGGCCGACGCTGGTCCTGGCACACGCGCCGCAGGATTATCATCCGGATCACCGTGCCGCCTCGGGCCTCGCCGACGCGGCCTCGTGGTTCTGCGCGTCCCGCGGCTATCGGACCAGATCCGCCCCCCTGCCCGCCGCCCCCGCGCTCTGGTGGATGGACACTATCGGCATGGCCGGATTCGAGCCCGGATTTTACGTGGACGTGACACCCTTCGTTGCAATCAAAGAAAGGATGCTGGCCTGCCACAAGAGCCAGCTGGCCCGCGCGGGCGATCGTGACTTTTCGCCCCTCGCCGATCTCATGTCCCGCCAGCTCGAGGCCCGCGGGGCGCAGGCCTGTGCGGTGGCGGCCGAGGCCTTTGCCACCCACAACGCATTCAGGCGTGGCCGCGCCTGGTGATTGAGCTTTCGAATCGGTCGCACGAGACCCTCATGATTCCACGCTTCCACCACATCGTCGCCGCGCTCACCTGCGCCACATCTCTCACGGTCCAGCCTTCCCATTGCTCCGCCGAACCCGCCTCGCTATTCGTCGTCGCCCGGACCGGCGATTTGCCGATCATCCTCTCGGCACCGCACGGCGGCAAACAATCGATCCCCGGCGTGCCAGAGCGCACCGTCGGTGGCGCCGGAAAATTCGTTAAACTCCGCGATGACAACACCGACACCCTGGCATTCAGACTCGCCGACGCGATCGGCCGACGCATGGCCGCGCGCCCATACCTCGTCGTCGCCAGCTTCCACAGAAAGTTCATCGATGCCAATCGCCCCCCCGCTGGCGCCTATGAATCCGAGGCTGCCCAACCACACTACGACGCCTATCACGGCGCCCTTCGCGATGCCTGTCGGGCCGTGCGCGAACGGTGGGGTTTCGGGGTGCTCATCGACATCCATGGCCAGGGCATCGACAACGGGGCCATCTTCCGCGGCACGATCAACGGCAAAACGGCGCGCGGCCTGCTGAAAAGATTTGGCAGGGCGGCCATATCAGGACCGGACAGCATCCTCGGACAACTCGAGTCGCGCGGCTACAGAATCCTGCCGCCATGCACCGATCCCGATGCCCGCGAAACCCAATTGATCGGCGGCTATACCATCTCGACCCACGCCGCCGAAGGCTCTGGCATCGATGGCATACAGCTCGAATTCGGACGCGATTTCCGCGACGACAAGGCGATCGATCGCACCGCGGAAGATCTCGCACTGGCTATCGGCACCTTTGCCAAAGCTTTCCTGGGCGCCCTATGACAATCGAAAAAAGACCCCAACGGATATTGTGGTACGAGAATGTCGGTTTCCTCTCGGTCATCGTCCTTTCGTGGACGAACGAGCTGCTCGACTGGAAGCACGTTCTCTTTGGCGGCGATACGCGGCTGGACTGGCGCGAGAGCGCCATGGAGACGATTCTCGTTCTTGCCGTTTGGATGGCAGTACATGCCGTCACAAAGCGGCTCCTGGCACGACTCCACTATCTGGAGGGTTTTCTCAGAGTGTGCGCGTGGTGCAAAAAGATTAATCACGAGAATGCCTGGCTTCCGCTCGAAGAGTACTTCTCCGAGGGATTCTCCATCGATACCTCCCACGGCATATGCCCCGCATGTGCGGAGAAAGTAAGATCGGGCAACGCCGCTTGCACCTGATCGGCCCGTTCCGCCCTCAGGCGGAATCGGTCGCCGTCGGCCATTCTCGGGTCAGCGTAACGCCGGCATGTGATCCGAAACCGGCGCCTCGCCCCTCAACATTCGCCCCCCCTGCCCGACCAGCCTCATGTAGAAATCTGGCGGGAGGCCCCCATAGGTCACGAAATTCGTGCCGGGCGGGACGTTTGCGCACCTGAAGATGGCCGTCCCTTCATCCACTTCGTCAAACATCGCCTGATATATCATCTTCGCACCGGCCCGCTTGTGCGCGACGTATTGCGACCACAAGAATCGCCCCCCGTCCCGAGGGATCTGGTCCAGGACCGCTTTCGGATCCGCGCCGCCCTTCAAATTGTGCCAGCTAAAACCGGGAAATACCACGGGCATGAAATCCTTGCCCCGGTCGGCGCACCATCTCAGATCGGCCGCGGCCAGATCCGTGACATATTTCTCTGCATCCTTGGCATCGCGATAGCGCCCAACCGTCCACGGGCTGATGATGTCGGCCAGACCCATCAGTTCCTCCCATCTCGTATCTTTGGCACAGTCCCGTTCCTGCCTTCGCCAACCCGCCGGGACCCCGAGCATCACGCAAAGGCCCCCGTATTTCGGATCATTCTTCAGGAAACGCAACAGCGTCAGCCCATCCTCGACCGTAACCTGGCGATCCTTGAAACCGAAGCCCCACACGGCGATCACGGGCTTGCCACCGTGTCTCTGGTACGCCCCGTCAGAAGTGATCTTCATGTGATCGACGAGCGCCCTCCAGTCATCCATCACCGCCTCGATCTGCCCCGCCTTCATCGGAGAGAGATCGTACATCACCGCATAGGTCCTGCCGTAAAGATTCGCCCCATCGCGGCAGTTGTGCAGGACCACGTTCCTGTGGCGAAACTGGAGCGGCTCCATCTTTGCCCACATGAAACGCTGCACGAAGGCCCCGTCTATCCCGCAATCCCGCATCCACCGGAAGTGCCTCACCACCGTGGCGTGGTTGAACGAACTGAACAGCATCCCGGGCCCGCCGTCGGGAAACTTGAAATCAGTGGCGTACAACTCACCCGGCGCCATCTCGGTGGTGTCGGGCCATAGGTCGATATTGATGTTCCCCGGCCCGGGCCGGATCTTCCTGTCCTTCCCCCAGTGGATCCAGCCCAGCCCCGCGCCATCGCCTTCGCAATTGAACCAACCCTGATATCCGCACACGACCTTCCCATTCAATGTCGATGCGCCCACCCCGCGCATGGACTTGCCCGCGAACGGCCTCATGGTCTCCGCCACCACCTGATCCCGAGTCATCTGGCGATCTGGAGGCGAGAGCGTCAGGGCCTGCGCCAACAGCGGGCCGGGAGATAGGAGGGCGACGACACCACAGCAAATCCGAAGGCGAGTGCTCATGGCCTTCGCGTCTAGCGGACCCCATCGCCCGGTCTGGCACCCGCCCTTTGCCCGACTGGCGCATCCCCCGTCTTCGGTTCGGCCACCCCCTCGGGACAGCGCAGCATGAGCCACACCTGCCAGTAGGTCCACGCCACCATCAGCGAGATGGCACCTTTCTGCAGCAGCGGCATGGCCGGCCGTGAGGACAGATGCCCCCCGCGGATGCCGATCCGGACCAGACCGGCCACCACCAGAACCAGGACCAGCACGCCCAGCGTGCCCCAACGCGAGACCGGGGGCTCAAACCGGGGCCCCGATGCCATGAGGGCTATGAGGATCGCCAGAAAGCCGCTCACACATGTGATGGAACAGAACGAGTCGTGGATGTGCGGATGTCGGTCGTAGGGCGTCAGACCGATTCCGGCCAACCCGCCGGCCATCAGCCAACCACACGCCAATGCCAAGACACGCCAGGGCAACCGGACCACAAAAGCCGCGCGACCCGGCCAAAAGAAAAGACTGTAGAGCATCCCACACCCCACCAGCGCACCATTGAAAATGGGAGAGGCCCACGGGTTGGATATCCCGTCGGCCGTGCGCGCGCGCCCCAGCGCGCTCAGGAACTCCATCGAGAAAGAATACCCTTTGCCGGGCCCCGGCCCCCACCACTCGCCCGGATACACCAGGATGGCGCACGGGAACGCCAGCAGCAGCGGGACGCCCACCCACAACACCACCCCACAGGCAAGACGGATCCACGTGTCAGATCTTCCTGCGCGAGCCTCCATAGAACCCCGTTTCTGTCCTGCCATCCCGGCCGATGCGCCGGCGTCCGCTCACTGCTTCCGGACGAATTTTTGCGCCCGTTTCCCGATGATGTCGCCGGCGTAGATGTTCCCTTTCGAATCGAGGGCGATCGAGTGCACCCAGTTGAGTTCGCCGGGCTTCTCCATGTCATCCTCACTCTTCGGCGCCGACCAAAGCTGCTTGAGCATCCCCGATGTATCGAATCTCATGAACACCTGATCCTTCGGCGGACAACCCAGCGGGGCCTTGGGGTATTTGGGATCGATCCGCCACTGCATCGGCGATGAACCGCACACCCAGATCTCATCTGCCGCCGTCACCCACAGGCCCCACGGCACGAGGATGTCCCGCCACGAATCCAGCAGCTCCCCGGCCTGACTGTAGACCTGTATCCGGACGTTATTGCGATCCGCCACGTACAGTCTCCCGCGCGAATCCATGACGATGGAATGCGGGAGCGAAAACTGCCGCGCCCCCGTCCCAAGCGAACCCCATGATCCGATGTATTTCCCCTCCTTGTCAAAATGCACCACCCGCGCGTTGCCATAGCCATCGGACACGAAGATGTCGCCGTTGGGCGCCACGATCATATCCGTTGGCCTGTTCATGTGCTTTTCGTCGTCGCCGCTCTCGCCGGGCGTCCCGAGCGTCAAGAGCAATTGCCCTTCCGGGGTGAACTTGCGCACCACGTGCAGGCGGATATCGGCGGCCCAGACGTTCCCCTCCCGGTCCATCTTGATATGGTGCGCGCCGGTCAGCAATCCCTCGCCCCATGCGCGCACGAATTTCCCATCCGCCGTAAAAACCTGCACCGGCGGATTCGTGCGCGTGAAAAGCCAGACCTGATCCCGTGCGTCCACGGCGATGCCCGGCATCGCCCCCCACGGCATACCCGGCGGCCGCTCTGGCCATGTTGGGTCAACCTCGTACCCAGGCGCCGTGTTCACCCGGGGGTACGTCGATCCCGGTTCCAGCTTGGCGACCGGATCGTCCTTGGCCGACTCCGGCGACAAAGCCCCCAGCAAAAGGACCGCACAAAACGCGCAGGCCACCGGCGCGATCCTCCTAAATAGGTCCAAACGCATCATGCCTCCTGGCCGACCAGGGAAAGAAATGGCCGACCCGACACATTGTGATACATCGCCGCGAACGTCGCCATCTTTAAAGAAAGCCCCGCCAGAGAGGCATCGGACCTACTGGTTCACGTGCACCACCTTGGCCGGCGGGAATCCGTTGAACCACGTCGAAGAGGCATTGCTGTAGGCGCCGATGTTCTCCGAATACACGAGATCGCCGATAGCCAAGTCCGGCAATTCCTCGGCCTGAGAAAGCACGTCCAGCCCGTCGCACGTCTGGCCAAATACGGCGCATATCTCGGTGTGCCCGCGCTTGAACGCCTTCACCGGGTATTGGCAATGGTCGAAGATGATGCCGCTGTAGGTGTGGTAAACGCTGTCATCGATGTAGTAGCACGTCTTGCCGTCCCTGACCGCTTTCCCGATGACCCTCGACACCGCCGTCGCCGCCGTCGCCACGAGGAAGCGCCCAGGCTCGGCGATGATCTCGATGTCGTCCGGAAACAGGCGTGCGATCTCCGCGTTGATCTTCCTGGCCAGCGCCGAGAAAGGCCTCACGTGCCGGTTGTATGCCGCGGGGAATCCGCCGCCTATGTCCAGGATCTTGAGGGCGTGACCACGGCTCCTCGATTCGCTCATCACGGCGGCCGCCATGTTGAGCGCCTGAACGAAATTCTCGAAATTCGTGCACTGGCTCCCCACGTGGAAGCTCAGCCCCTCGACCACGAGCCCAACCCGAAAGGCCGCCAGCACCAGATCGACCGCCTCGCCCGCGTCGCACCCGAACTTGGAGGAAAGCTCCACCATCGAGCCGGTGTTGGGCACCCGCAGCCGCAGCACCACGCCCGCGTGCGGGGCATATCTCTTGATCTTATCCAGCTCGTTCACGTTGTCGTAGGTTACGAGCGGCCTGTATCGATCCAGCACGTCGAGGGTCTCTTTGGGCTTGGTGGGGTTCGCGTAGATGATCTTGTCCCAGATGAAATCCTGTTGGGCCTTGGGCGACAGACCCTTGATGTTCTCGCAGACAAGCATGAATTCCGGCAGCGAGGCCACGTCGAAGCTCGCACCGGCGCGATACAGAGTCCGAACAATTTCGGGCGCGGGGTTCGCTTTCACCGCGTAGTACGCCTGAACCTTGGGGAGATGCCTCCGGAATTCGGCGTAATTGCGCCTGATGATATCGTGGTCGATCACCACCACGGGCGTGCCGTGTTTTCTGGCGATCGCCCGAAGTTGCTGCTTCGTCATTCTTCCTCCCCGGTTGAGACGGGCGACCCTGCCGGGGCACGGTGCGCCCGAGCCCTCAACTCACGACCGGCTCGGAGCCGTCGATCATCTTCACCCTGTTGTGCGTGAAGTATTCCTTCGTCAGCGCCCTGACCATCTTGCCCCGCTGGTCATACAGGCGCCGGAGCCTGCGGGGCCGGTGCTTCGCCAGCGCATAGTGCGTCAGCAGTGGCATCGCCAGGGTCGTGTCCGTGTAGCAGACGACCGCGTCCGGCAGGCGATCCGGATCCACCTTGCCCCAGCTCACCGCCTCGCTCGGCGTGGCGCCGGACAGCCCACCCGTGTCCGGCCGGGCATCGGTGACCTGGAGGAAATAGTCCTGGCCATATTCCTTGATCCGGAGCACCTCCTGGATCTGCGGCTCGGTCTGGAGCATGAAGTTCTTTGGGCTGCCCCCGCCCCAAAGGACGACCGCGCTCTTTCCCCCGGAGCGCTTGGCCGCCAGCACGAATGCGGTTGTCTCATTCACATCGATCGATGGATTGACCCGCAGCCTGTTGCCGCGCAATTCGACGCCCGCCACGTTCATGCCGATCGTCGAATCCCCCGGCGACGACGTGTAGCACGGCACGCCGGCCCGGTATGCCGCGGCCAACACCGAGACGTCCTTCAAGCCGGCCTTGCGTTCCCACTCGGCGCAATAGCGCCCGAGCAGGTGATGCAGCTCTGCCGTGCCCATCTCCTTCTGGAACTCAGGCCTTACCAGTATGCTCCTCAGGATGTCGTCGGTCGCCATCAGGCAATCGCTGTAACCCAGCAACACGTCGTAGACCCGGACGATGTCATTCTCGCGGAGTTCCGTGTCGTCCATCTTGAAACTGCCGACGCGCACCGGGTAGTTCAGGGCGAAATGCATGTCGTGGTACAGGATCGCGCCCGTGGAGACGATCCAGTCCACGAAGCCCGCCTTGATCAGGGGCACGATGCACGAGCAGCCCAACCCGGCCGGGGTCAGCGCTCCCGAGAGACTCATGCCGATGGTCACGTTCGGCTTCAGCATCCGGTCCACGAAAAGCTGGCACCCCTCTTTCAGGCGCGCGGAGTTGTACGCCAAAAACACGTCATCGATGATGTCGGGCAGCTTTTCCTTGCCCGTGAGTCCCCTGGGCAGGATCCGCGTCCCGGACATGTACTTGGACCGGTTCGGGCACTTCTTCTTCCTCAGCCAATCCGGCATCTCGCTGAGGTCTTCCCGATAACGCGTGTTCCGCTTACTCTGTGCTGATTTCTTGGCCATGGCACTCCGGTGTTTGGCGCGAACATTAGGGCGGCGAGGACGATTGCCAACCCTTTTGATGCGCGTCCATGGTTGCCGGAATGATCTGTCGACTATCTACGCCACGCGGCATCCTCAATCTTGACATCAAAGGGACCCTTGACCAAGACCGGACGGACAACCAACTCGCCCTTAACGTTCGATGGTATTCGACCCGAATACCGGCATACGCCCCCTCACCCGAACTTGAAATTGCCCCGCCAAAGGACGTCACCCGCCTTTGACAAGACCTCGAAACCGGGCTCCCACAGGGCCCCCTTGTCCTTCGTGATCGTGTACCGCCCTTCCCCTCGACCGGTCAGCTCCAGATTGAACTCCGCCTCGTCGCGCCCCTTTGTTGCGGCGACAATGCGGGCGACGAACGGTGGCCCGGCCTCGATCGTGCGCTCGCCATCGTTCTCAAGGGTGAAGTCACCGGCCGGGTGGCGAAAGAAATACGCGCCCGCGGTCCACCTCCCTTTCTGTTCGTCCATCAGGGACCCCTCGAAACGATGGAGGCCATAGATGCCCGTCGGGGCGCGCACGATCCCATCCTTGCCACCGCAACGCAGCAGCTTGTGATTCTTGCTGTCCCGCAGCACCAACGCGACCTCACCCTTGAATGGCAGAACGATCTTCCCTGTCTCACCGGAATACGTTCGCGCATCGAATGTCTCGACGTTGGAGTACTGCCGCGCGACGTAAAAACCGTAACCCATCAGGCCAATCAGGCACAGGGCGGCGAACCCCCAGATCCCGCTCAGGATGAACCACCCCTTCCCTCCCGCGCAGGTGCACCGACGTATGATCCCGATCACCAGCGGGACCAGCCAGCCGGTCATGATCCCCAGCACGATCAAGATTCCAAGGGCCGGTCCCAGATCGGCCGTCTGCCCACCAGCCAGGTCCATTTAATCAACGTACTCGCACAATTTACGGGCGCCAAGGAAATCACGAGCCAGACATGTTCCGCCGAGGCGCTCAACCCGAGGATTCGCGGGGGGAGGCAGGCCGAGCTGCCTTGCCATGCCCTCTGTCGTAACCGGCCACGCAGCGTGGACAATCCCAAGCGGCGCCCGCTATGCTCACGGCCAAGATGCCGGGGTCCAAACACGCCACCGATCTCACGCCCGCCGAATTGGGCTTTTCCATGCCGGCGGAGTGGGACAAACACGAGGCCACGTGGCTGGGCTGGCCGCACAATGAAACCGACTGGCCCGGCAAGCTCGATGCGATCCGCTGGGTCTATGGCGAGATGGTCCGAAAGATCGGGCAGGGCGAGTTCGTCCGGATCCTCGTCAATAGCCGGAGCGAGGCGCGACTGGCCAGCGGCTACCTCCACCGTGCGGGCGCCGACGCCGCGCGCGTCGAGTTCATCGTTCACCCCACCAATCGGGGCTGGACGCGCGACTCCGGCCCGATATTCGTGCGGCGCGGCGGGCGCCGCCCCAAGACCGCCATCGTTCACTTTCACTTCAACGCGTGGGCCAAGTATCCCGATTGGCAGAAGGATCGCCGGGTGCCGGAGACCGCCGCCCGCATCCTGAAAAAGCGTCTTTTCCACGCGCGCCATGAGGGCCGCGATTTCGTGATCGAGGGCGGCGGCATCGAGGCCAATGGCCGCGGCACGCTGTTGACGACCGAAGAGTGCTACCTCGACCCGAAGGTGCAGGTGCGCAATCCGGGCCTCGGCAAAAAGGAAATCGAGGGGGTCCTCCGGCGCTATCTCGGCGCAACCAACGTCCTGTGGTTGGCCGCCGGCCCCGTGGGCGACGACACGCATGGCCACATCGATGACATCTGTCGTTTCGTGAATCCCACCACACTGGTCATGGTCCGGGAGACCGACCGGCGTGACATCAACTATCGCCCGCTGGCCGAGAATTGGGAACGGGTCCGGGCACTTCGGCTGGAGGACGGCTCCCGGCCGGAAGTCATTCCCCTGCCCATGCCCTCCCCGTTGTATTTCGATGGTGAGCGGCTACCCGCGAGCTACGCGAATTTCTACATCTCCAACGCGGCCGTGCTCGTGCCCACCTTCAACGATTCCAACGATCGCATCGCGCTGGGAATTCTTTCCGAACTGTTCCGCGACCGTCCCGTGGTCGGCATCCACGCCGTCGACCTGGTCCTCGGCTTCGGGTCCCTCCATTGCCTCACGCAGCAGCAGCCGATCTGATTCCAATTTTAGAGAGGGGCATCGAGAAATGGGCGGCCATCCGCTGAGATTCGCATGCCGCATCGGCCATTGCCGATGGATCTGCGCCGCCGGGCTAATTGGTCTCGGCATGGCCCAAGTGCGGGCGACCGAATCGCTCCGTCCCTCGGGCGACGATTGGCCGCCCGTCATCGGCGCATGGTTCTGGCGCGATACGACGCTGGAGCCAGACGGGTTCAAACCGTTTCTCGATGCCGCCGCCTCACGCTCGCCATATACCCTTCTTTCCACCAGTCTGCGCGTCTCCAAGGGCGAGATCCCCGACCCGCCAATCCACGATCACATTGGGAAGGCGGTTCGCTATGCCAATGCGCTGGGCTTGAGGATCGCGTTCGATCTGGACGTCCGTCTGGCGCGCCGCGCCTTTCAGGCTCGCTATCCGGATGAGCAGCAAGAGGAACTAGTCCTGAGGACGGTGCCGCTGCCCCCGGACGGCGCGGCGGAGGTGATCATCGAAGGGAAGGACCTGACGGACCACATGACGGGGAACGCGATCCCTTACCAATGTCTCGCGACCCGTCTGGTGCGCGTCTATTCTTTCGTGCGCGGATCGGACGGAATCGATCCGGCTACGGTGCGCGACATCACGGGCCGGGGCATCGTGGCGGTATCGGTCGGCCCGCGGGCACTCCGGGTGACGGTCCCGGCCGAAACCGGACGTTGCGCGTGCGTTATCGCCGCGCACACGTATCTCACGCCTGACGTTTTCGCTCCCCACCTGACGGCCTTTCAGCGCGAGATCGTGCGACAGTACGCGGACGTCCCCCTAGGGGGCGTGATGAAGGACGAGTGGGGCTTCCCGCCAGACCACACGGGCAACCCCGCGCACGATCGGTACTGGTATTCCCGCGCCATGGCGACGGCCTACGCGGAACGCTCGGGCAATCGCGATCTGATTCGCGATGCACTGCTCATGAGCGTCGAGGAGAAGGGGCGGGAGCGCGATCGCCAGGCGGCGATTAACCTTTATAGGACGATGTGCCGCGAGCGAAACGCCGCGATCGAGGATGACTTCTACCGCGCGGGCAAGGAGACGTTTGGCCCCGCGTCCTTCGCGGTCACGCACGCCACGTGGACCCCGTACCCCGGCGCGCAGGAGTTCCGGAAGAACGGATTGGCCTGGTGGGCCGCCACGCGCGACATCGGCCAGACCGATGAGTCAACGCCGTATCCGTGCCGCATCTCGCTGGCCAAACGCTGGGGTTATCCGATCTGGTACAATCAGTATTATTCGTCGGATCCAAGTGCGTATGCGCAGGAGCTCTGGCGGAATGCCCTGGCCGGTGGGCGCGTCAACTTCCATCCGCTGTATCCGCGTCCCAAGGACATGGCTGAGGACGGCCACCTCGTGCTGATGCGGCAGCCATTCATGGCCGGATTGGCACGATTGCGCATGCTTGATTTCATCACGCGCGCCCCGCTGGAGTGCCCAGTCGCCGTGATCTTCGGCCACGCGTGCGCCATGAATTGGGCCGGGCCGTCCTACAACCGCGTCGGGCTGGAGGTGGCCTCCGCGCTCTGCGGGGATGGCTATCTGACCGATCTCATCCCATCCAGTCTGATCGGCGCGTCCGTGCTGCAGATCGATCCGGAGGGTCACGTGCGACTCGGGCGGCAGCGCTATCTCGCGGTCGTCGTGTACCAACCGGAATTCGGGGACGAGGCGGAACTGGCGTTCTTCAGCCGCGCGGCCGAAGGCAAGGGCGCGGTGTTCCTGGTCGGCGACTGGACGCGCGACGCGGAAGCGCGTTCCCTGAATGCGGCGCTGCGGCTGGGCCCAAATGTGAGGAGATGCTCGGGCAACAAGGCGTGCGTCGAGGCCGTCGTGCAACATCTCACCAAAATGGGCGTGAAACCGGTCACGGGATGGCCGACGCGTGTCCCTGGCTGGGGACACCCGGGAGGCGAGCACACCGCGCCTCCCGCAAACGGACACTGCGTCTTGACCGATGGCACGTACGTTCGAATCGCGGGGGCCAAGAACGCCGAGGGCGATCCCATCTGCGAGACATTCGACTGGCAGGAACATGCGACGACGGTCGATGCGGTCGGCCTCGTGGCGCTCCGCCTCGCGCCGACCGGCGCGGTCGCCGCCTTCGCCGCCGGGGGACTCAAGAGCATCCACATCGGCCAACTCGACCTAGAATTGGCGGAACGCGTGGACCTGGCGTTCCGCACCGACCCAGATGGCCGCGTCCGCGGTGTGGTCCAGGGCCTGACCGGCCCGTTGCCAGACGCACTTCGGGCGATCACGACGGAATGGCAACGGATACGTGTCCCACGATGACCGTCGGACTTAGCCTGAGTCGTCCACGCGCCGGATTATTCCTGATGGAATTTCTGGGGCCGGGGCACGATCCGCGCCAGCGAACAGCGCCCTACAGCGCCGACACCTCGAACGGGATCGCGGGCAGAATGCCGATCAGCGTCTTCCGCTTCTCCGTGGCGTCATCGTCCTTGGTGACCCTCGCGATGTAGGCCTCCACGATCAGGTTGCCCTTCGTGCCTACCTTTGCCTCTTTCGCGTTCGCCGCCAATACGATCTGAATGCTGTTGCGCGAGGTCGAGGAATCCTGCACCGAAAGCCCCGCCGGCGGATCGCTCAGCGTGAAGACGTATTCTTCGCTTGAGCCGAGCGGCGGGCCAGAGAGTGGAATCCGCGCCGTGCCACCCAGTCGCACTTTCACCGGTTGGTTCTGCACCACCTTGAGCGCCGACGCCCCGCCCGCCTTCTCCCGGGCGACCGTCAGCGTCCACTGGTCGGCGGGCACCAGGTGCCGGTAGGCGAATGCCTGCATCATGTCCTCCGCCGGCGTCGCCTCACGCACGACCTCCACGCCGTTGATCCGGGCACGGCCTTCCAAAGCTATCTTCAGCGGCCCACCTTTGAGGCTCGAGGGAATCGTCAACGTCGACCTGACCATGTCCTCCCCAACGGGCAAACGCGCGCCGCTCAGTATCGTCTCCTCACCAATGCCCTTGACCTGCAGGGCGATCTCACCGGTGAACCCATCGTGGCGCAGGGCATAGACGGCGATGGGCACCGACTCGCCCGGCTTGCCATTGACGCTGGCTGGCGTCACACGAAGGTCGAAGCCGGGACGCTGCTCGGCGACGCGGAACCTGTAGGTGAAGTCCGCCCCCCCCTTGTTCTGCGCGTCGATGATGTGGAAATAGTAGTTGCCGGCGACCGGCGCCTTCATCAGGACCCGGGAATCCGCATGGTGCGTGGCCAGCGCATCCCCCTTGTCCTCGTAGTCGTCGTTCGAGGTGAGCTGCTTGCCCGCGGCATCGGTGATCATGACCATCGAGTCCACCGGGGAATTCAGCCTCCGCGCAAATACCTCGGCCACGATCGCCTCGCCCGCCTTGCAGCCAAAACGGTAGACGTCCCTGTCCCCGGGTCGATCGATGCGGCCGTTGACAATCATGGCCTGCGGCAGCCACTGCGCCTTGTCGGGGCTATCGTTCGGCTCCTTCTCCATGCAATCGGGCAGGGTATCTGAACTGAACGCCACGCGATTCGACAGTTTGCCGCCGAGATCCAGGGAAACGGCACGTATGCCGGGCACCTTGCCCGCGGGCACCGTCGCCTGCTTTGTCTTGATATTCCATCCGGTGACCTCCACCGGCACCGGGACGTCCTTCTGCCCACCCAGCGGGAAAATGCCCGTCACGAAGGGCAACTCGCCGATCGTCACCCTGTAGACGAAGTCCTCGCGCCCGCGAAAGATGGAATCGCTGATCTGCACCGTATAGCGCCCATCCTTCGGGACCTCGCAGAACAGGACGGGATCGGGGTCAAAATGGAAATCGTCCGCAAATGCGACCTCCTTGTTGTTCTCGTCATAGAGCGTGACCGTCGCCTGGAACCATCCCGGCACGGCGTCGGCCAGATAGGGCACCAGTTCCCTCGCCTTGGTGGCGATCACCAGCCGCTGACCCTTGGTGGCCTTGAACGAGAACCGATCCACGTCTCCCGGCAAAACCTGGCCGTTGACCACCACGGGCAGGGCCTTTTCGATCACGGTGCCCGCATCGACGTTGTTGGGCTCCACTTCCTCGATCTCGGGGTACTCCCCGACGTAGAAGCTGAGCGGATTGGACAGCCCCTTGGGCGTCAGCAGCCGCAACTCGCGCGGCCCGGGCTTCGCATCTGGCGCGATCGCCAACTTGACGGTCACGTCTTCCTGTAACTGCGGGTTGAGCTGGCGCTTCTTGTCGGCCGCCAGCTTCCTGTATTCTGCCAGCAGCACGAAGTCCTCCTCCGTGACGCCCGCCGCCTTCATGACCATCTCGCGGTCTTTGCCGACACAACCGTCGCGCTCGAACTTGAAATCCAGTTCCTTGCCCAACTTCTTCTCGAGCTTCTGCTGCTCTCGCTCGAGCGAGTTCCGGATTCGCGGCGCGTCATTCTGCTGGAAGAACCTGTGGTACTTGACGATCGACGCCCTGACCCCCTCGCCGCCGCTGATCAAGACATTCGTCGTGCCCTGGAGCAGCATTCCCCCGCACAGGACATCGACCGTGGTGCCCTTTTGCCCGCCCGCGGGGTGGAGAAAGCCGATGTGCGGATCGGTGCCGACCTGCGCCCGCGCATCCGTCGCAAGCAACAGACCCGCCGACAGCCACAAGGTGACGTGGCCTCGGAATGCTCTCATATGTCCCTCCGGTATTTAGATGATCTCCGTCAGCATGCCGCCGCTCTTAACGCCGTCGTCCTTGGACGGGCACAGCTTGACGGCAAAACCCTGCGGATGTTGCAGCTCTCTCTTGGGGTCGATCCCCTGCAGCCGGAACATCGTTGAAATCAGGTCCCATGGATAGACGGGCCGATCCTTGACCTCCTCGCCCGTGGCGTTCGAAGAGCCGACGACCATGCCGCCCTTGAAGCCGCCGCCCGCGATGACGTGGCTGAAGCAGGCGCCAAAGTGCTGGCGCCCACCGTTCCACGGCGGCTCCCAGGAAACCCTCGGCGAACGCCCGAACTCACCACCCATCCAAACGATGGTGCTGTCCAGCAACCCTCGCTCGGACAGATCCGAAATCAGCGTCGCGAAGCCCTTGTCCATCTCGGGCAGCTTGCGGCGCATGATCTCGAAGTGCTGCTTGTGGGTGTCCCAGCCCTGGTAGTTGATGGTGATGAACTTGACACCCTTCTCGACCAGGCGACGGGCGACCAGGCAGGACTGCCCGAACGTGTTCCGGCCATACCGGTCGCGAAGTTCGTCCTTTTCGGTGCGCAGGTCGAACACCTTGGCGCCGTCGCCCAGGATCAGGTCGTAGGCCTGGTCCTCGCTCTCGGCCAGCGTCACAAACCGCGGGTCATCCTTCATTGCCTGGCCAAAGGTGCTGATGTTGTGCAGCAGTTCCCGGCGCTCCTTCTGGCGCTTGTCGGAGACGCCTTCGGCGATGACGCCCTCGACCGCAAACGGTTGCTTGCCCGGGTCGCCGCCCGTCGCGAACGGCTTGTACTTGGGGCCCAGATAGCCGGATTCCGAGAATCGGCCCTGCGGCTGCGTCAGCACGACATAGGGCGGGATGAGGCCCTTGTAGCCAACCTCGTAGCCCTTCAGTTTCGACACGATGGCGCCCACGTGCGGGTAGACCACGCGGCCCCCGGGCTGCCACCCCGTCTGGACCATGTAGGCGGCTGTCTCGTGGCCGTTGTTGCCATGGGTCATGCTCCGGATGATCGTGTACTTGTCAGCGACCTTGGCCGATTCCACCATCAGCTCGCCGATCTGGCTGCCGGCGTTGGTGGCGATCGTCTTGGTCAGGGGACCACAATAGTCGTATCCGGCGGCCGGTTTCGGATCAAAGGTATCCGTGTGCGGAGGTCCGCCCCACAGCCAGATCTGGATAATCGACTTGGCCTTCTCCTGGATGCTGGAGACGATCGCGCCCTCGCTGGTCCGCCCCGCGAGCATCAGCCCGGCCGCACCGCAGGCCCCGCGCTTCAGGGCGTCGCGCCGCGTCATGTGTTCACCGGCACCGCCCGCGCCAGGCCGCCCGCCATCCGCATTGTATTCCGCACTCATGTGGTCACCTCGTGTTGCTTTCTATCACCCTACGATACTACACGTTCCGCTTGCTTCAATGCCTGTACAGAAACTCTGCGCTGTTGAACAGGGCCCACACGATGTCCACGAGGGCCTCCTGCCCCTGGGCATCGCCCGCATAGGCGTACTCCTTGATCTGCCCCAACTCCTGGTCGGTGGGGGGCCGCGACAGGATGGTCATGTAGAGCTTCCTCGACGCCGATCCCGCGTCGCTGCCCCGGATCTGCTCCCGCAACAGGCTGCTGTTCCTGATCTTCCTCAGGATGTGGCTCGAGTTGAGCATGTGCAGCCGCTGGGCGGGCGTGGAGCGGTTATTCCGCTCAGATTCCAGGCCCGAGTCCCGCGGCGGCCGCCCGAACAACTCCAGGAACGGGCTCGATATGCTCCCGTCCGATAGCGCGATCGAGCGCTGGTTCTCGGGGATCCACGTGAAAGGCTCCGGGATCGGGCTGGAGTACTCCTCGGTGGAGCCGGTGATCTGGCAGATGGCGTCGATCAGCACCTCCGCATCCACGCGCCGCGGCACGTAAAAGGCGAACTGCGCCTCGGCCTCGGGATGTGGCGCGGCCACGATCGAGGAGAGCTGGTAGGTCTGCGAGTTGAGGATCAGCCGCATGAGCTGCTTGAAGTCATACTTGGCCGCCACAAATTCCTTGGCCAAATACGCCAGCAGATCCGGATTGGCCGGGGGGTTATCCGAGCGAAAATCGTCCACCTCGTGAACGATCCCGCGGCCCACCAGCCAATACCAGTAGCGGTTGGCCACGGGCGGCGCGAACGACGGGTTGTTCGCCTGGATTAGCCAATCGGCAAACACTTTACGCGGATCCACGCCCTGCGTAATTGTCGCCGGCTTGCCATCCGGGAAGGCGGCCAGCACGGGCCGCGCACCGCCCGCCGCCGTCGGCTTGAACGGATCGAAATAGACGATCTCTTCCTTCCACTCCGCGGTCCTCTTGTACGCCACCTGATTGAAAAATGCCGCCATCCCAGCCAGCTTCTCCTTCGGCCATTTCTCGGCGCGGGCGCCCATGAACGTCAGCGCCACCGTCCGGGCGATCGCCTCCGGCTGCCTGGCCTGCATCGCACGATAGAAATTGACCTGCGGCGTCCGGAAGTTGCTGCCGCTGGCCGTCAGCAGCTCCCGCGCGAACTGGTCGTAGGGCATGTTCTGCGCGAAACACGTCCGGACCCACCGGTGATACGCCTGCACCGCATTGGGCCACAGGTTGATCGGAAACTCCGCCTTCACCCGCAGCAGGTCGCACCACTTCAGCGCCCAGTAATCCGCGTACTCGTCGCGCGCCAGCAGCCGATCGATCAGCGCGGACCGCTTCTTCGGATCCTGATCGTCGATGAAATCCCGCGCCTCCTGCGCGGTCGGCAAAGTCCCGATCGCGTCCAGGTACACCCTGCGCACGAACACCGGGTCCGAGCACGGCCGCGCCGGCTGGATCCCTTTCTCTTTCAGTTTCGCGAAAACCAGCTCGTCTATCTTGCCCTTGGGCGCCGCCACCTCCGCCGTCTCAAAGGGAAGCACCGGCTCTCTTGCCCAACTTGAAGCCCCGAGCGCGAGGCCAAGCACAATCAAGGGCATCACGTTATTTCTCATGCCTACTGCCGATCAGACATTACATTTTCCGCCTCGGTTGTGTACAAAAATCGGCTCTCTTTTACGGATTTCAATACGCCGCCAGGGATGCATCGATTTCTTAACCGGATGCTGCTGCCACCAGCGCCCATCCACCCCCGAATGAAACGCCGAACTAATTCGTTTTTTCCAGTGCCGTGATCGGCCCATCCGCATCTGGCTATGGCACAAAGAGAAATCGCAGGCGCCGCAAAGTGAATCCCCTCCGCCGCGTGCGCCCTGTGGTGTTGGAACCCCCTCAGCGGGGAAGGGCCATGCGCTGGGACGATCTGTGGTCACCCGCGCCAACCGCCGCCCACCTGACGACGTTCTCCACCAATCGCTCCATCCCGGCCGTCTGCTCGGGATGGGGGCTGGAAACAAAAACTCGCCCCTTTCCGTAGTGCCCGCATGACATGGCCGGGCTCCCCGTCATGGCCCCGGGAGGTGAGCCATTCTCCGCCAACTCGCTCCGGAACACAGCCAGCGGTTCAAAATCCGGTATATCGTCCCTGCCCAATCCGGTGATGATGGGGCCGTTGGCGTATCGGATGTCGTGCGGGCCGGCCTTCAGCCCGGTGATGGCTGCGCCCCGTGGCAGCATCTCGATGTTTACCGTGCCCTTGCCCCGGCGCCACTTGGGCGAAACCGTCTTTGCATCGAGCACGCCCACCCCCCACGAGAATCCCGCGCACGCCAAATAGGCCCCCGCGCAGATGCCCACGTAGCCGCCGCCCTCCCGCACAAAACGCCGGACCTCTTCGCGCCCCGCATCGCCAAGGGCCCCCGCCTGCTTGCTGCCGCTGCCACCGGTGAACATCACGACGTCATACCCCCGCAAGGAATTCGGGCGAAAATCCCCCGCCTTGAGACTGACGACGCCGATGCCCCTCGCTCCCGCCAACAACTCCATGACCCTCGGGATGCCCTTGCCCGTGGCGCCCGCGTCGTCATACAGGGCCACCCGGATCGCCTGGTTGGTCGTGGCACCCAGATCGAGGCAAACCAAAACCCCGGTCACCACACAGGCGCCAGCGATAGTCCGCATTCCGATCAACATATCCAGATCGTATCGACCGCCTCGGAAAATGCACGCGCCCATGGATGCTCGGAGAGGAAATAGGCCTTTAGGAGTTAGATGGCCAGGATAGCCAGAGAATTACCCGCCGAATTCCCTGAAGAACCCACAATTACCATCGCGGGCACCGCAGGTTCGCTTGCGCGCGCCGCGATCGCGGACCTATGCTTTGCGGCATGAAACGCATCAACCCGCGGGCGGCGGCATGGATCATCGCCTGCGCCGCATGGGCGCCAGATTCGACGCCGGGGGCCATCGCGGACGGGGCGCTGGTCAAAACGGTGCTGTCGGCGACCGAAGGGGGCGGGAACCTCCTGCGCGACGAAGGCTGGCGTCCATCCGACCGTGGCTTTGAGCGGCGCGACGGCGCCATCGTCTGCGATAACGGGGCCGACGCAGCCGCGCGGCGCGGCGCATCCCAAACCGTCGTGCTCAACCAGTCGAAGCCTGAGCCGCTCGTGGCGTCCGCGTGGAGCCGCGCGGAGGCGGTGGGCGGAAGCAGCGACAACAATTACTCCCTATATCTCGACCTCGTGTACTCCGATGGCACGCCGCTCTGGGGCCAGACCGGCAATTTCCGCACCGGCTCGCACGATTGGGAGCGGGCCGAGGTCCTGATTATTCCCGAGAAGCCGGTGAAGTCCGTGTCGTGCCACCTGCTGCTGCGCGGGCACGCGGGCCGGGCGTTTTTCAAGGATGCGACCATGCGCGTGGTACAGACACCCGAGGGCGCATCGGTCTTCGACGGGGTGCCGGTCGTGGCGAAAGCACCGCCCGCAGAAGGTTTTCAAATCCGCGACGTGGCGGCGGGCTCGGGCTTTGCCCACCTCGAGAGCGAGGCGCTGGGCGCGCGGCTCGACGCGCACCGCAAGGATATCAACGGCGCGACATTCATCGACGCGACGCTGTCGGACATCACTCGGAATGACCGCGCCATGACCCTCGTCTACGCACTGCCCGTGCCGGAGGGCGACTGGCGATGGCTGGAGGATCCGAGGCGCGAGGAACCCGCGCGCCCATCGCACGAGTACATGCTCTCCAGCCGCCAGCGCGCGGGCGCCAATGGCCGGCTGTCGCGCTATCCGTTCGCGGCGATAGTCGCCGGCGGCAAGGGCCTCGGCATCGGCATCGACATGGGCCGACCGGCTTTCTTTCGCGCGGGGTTCAACACCGGAACCCGCGAACTGTTCCTCGCCTACGACCTCGGCCTGACCCCCGAGAAGCCCGCCGCGCACGTGCGCTTCTGCCTCTTCAACTTCGATCCCGAGTGGGGTTTCCGCGCCGCGCTGGAACGGTACCAAGCGCTGTTCCCGGATCATTTTCGCTGCCGCACCCCACGGCAGGGCCTCTGGATGCCGTTCGCGAAGATCAGCGCCCTGCCCAACCCCGACGACTTCGGCTTCGCATTCAAGGAGGGCAACGACGAGACAAAATGGGATGATGCGCACGGCATCCTCACCTTCCGGTACACCGAGCCGATGACCTGGTGGATGAAGATGCCCAAAGAAATGCCCCGCACCATCGAGGCCGCGGAGGCCGAGGCGAAACGCCTCGCCGCTTCGGGCAACGCGCACGCCGCCGCGCTGGCCACGAGCGCCATGCACGACGAGGCCGGTCGGCCATGCGCCCTGCTGCGCGACACGCCCTGGTGCGACGGCGCCGTATGGAGCATGAACTCCATGCCCGGCATCGCCGGCGGGCACACCGATTTCAGCAAGAAATGGAACCCCGCGTTGCGCGAGCGCCTCTACGGCCCCCATCGCAATGGCGACCTCGACGGCGAATACATCGACTCCAGCGAGGGCTACGTGACCGCGCCGCTGGATTTCCGCCGCGAGCACTTCGCCGCCGCCGATACGCCCCTCACCTTCGCGACCGACTCGCGCCGCCCCGCGATCTTCCGCGGCCTCGTCGCATTCGAGTACGTCCGCGCCATCGCCCGCGATGTGCACGCCGCCGGCGGGCTCATGATGGCCAACGGCACGCCAGGCGGCCTCTGCTGGCTCGCGCCCTTGCTCGAGGTCCTCGGCACAGAGACCGACTGGCACCGCCGCGGCACATGGCAGCCCATGAGCGACGCCGAACTGCTCTATCGCCGCGCCCTCTGCGGCCCCAAGCCCTATTGTTTCCTCATGAACACGGAGTTCGAGAAGTTCGGCCCCGAACTCGTCGAAAAATACATGCGCCGCGCTCTCGCCTACGGCATGTTCCCGGGTTTCTTCAGCGCCGACGCCTCCACGGGACACTATTTCAGACGTCCCGAGCTCTATGACCGCGATCGGCCCCTGTTCAAGAAATACGTGCCCCTCTGCAAACTCGTCGCCGAGGCAGGATGGGAGCCCGTCACCCGCGCGCGCTCGAGCGACCCCAAGGTCTACATCGAGCGCTTCGGCAAACGATACCTCACGGTCTTCAACGACAGCCCCGAACGCCGCACCGCCACCATCACGCTCGAGGGCGACGCCCCCGCCACCAGCCGCGATCTCGTCTCCGGTGCCACCGTGGCGTGGAAAAGCGGCGCGACCAAACTGGCGCTGGATGGCGAAAACGTCGCCGTGATCGAATTGCCCTGACGCAGTGGCCGGACGACCGCCACCGGCCGCCGCGCAAGCATGCGGGCAGGCTGCCACCCGGACATCCAGATTCTCAAACTTCACCGCGCCCGTCGCTCGTCGCCCCCGAGGTTGACCACCGGTTGCTCGCGCGGGGCCTTCGTGCAAGCGAGGCATTCAGCACGCTCGCGGTAAAACGCTTGAACGAGATCTTCCCAAATCTCATATTCACTATTGCTGTGAGGCTCTGGCCAAGTCCTGCAGATGGGTGGGTGGCTTGGTCCAGCTTTGTCTCGCCAAAGAACGGTGCCTGATCATCTGCCCAGGGAGGATCCAGCCATGAAGAACGGCTCGAAGGTCGCCGATGCATGTCGACGGCCGAACGGATATTTTTTGACCGCGGTCGCAACAGCCCTTGCCCTGTTGACAGGCGTCGGCACGAATACCCCTCCCCGAATCGAGCGGGTCGAACTCAGTGAAGGCACCAACCTGCATATCGATGCCTCTGGCAGACCCGGAAAAATCTTTCGGCTCGAGCGTTCCACGACGCTGACCAACTGGAGCGATGTCGATTCGGTCGATGCCACGACGACCAACTTCTCTTTTCTCAGATCGATCGCCGCCGGTCCCGGCGAATTCTTCCGCGTGAGCATGCACCCCGGCACGAATGCGCCGGCGTGGGCCGACCAGGAGGATATGCGGATTTCGGTGCTGACCACCAACGCGGTGCGGCTGCGCTGGGGTGGGGCAACCGGCCTGCTGGAGGTCACGGCCTACCGCGTCTATCGGGATGGGATCCTGATCGCGGAGTTGCCGACCGGTGCCCGGAGCTATGACGCGGGGGCACTGGGCCAGGGCACCGCGTACACGTTCCGCGTCGAAGCGGTCAACGAGGACGGGGTGGTCTCGCGCCGTTCCCTCTCTGGCACGATCAATCCCTCGCCCCCGGACCCGGCGTCGATCGCGCCGGGGCCGGGCAGCAGCGAGGTTTCCACTCCGCAAAACGGCTTCGGTTTTCTCTACGCCGGCCAGAATCCCATTCAGACGGGCGTGAGCACGCAAGACATCGATTCAGTCCGCTGCGCGATCGTGCATGGGAAAGTCATGGATCAATATTTTAACCCTCTCCAGGGGACGGTCATCTCGGTGGATGACCACCCCGAGTTTGGCCGCACGGTGACCCGGGCTGATGGGGAGTTCGACATGGCTGTCAATGGGGGCGGGGCCCTGACCTTGTTGTTCGCGAGAGAAGACCGCCTGCCAGCCCGGCGGACGGTGAACCCCGCCTGGGGAGACGACGTCGTGCTGCAATCGGTGGTGCTCATCGAGCCCGACCCCATCCCGACGGAACTGGTCTTCCCATCGAACGGGATGCAGATGGCGGAGGGCAGCCTCATGGAGGATCAGGACGGTAGCCGACGGATGCGCCTGCTGGTGCCGGCGGGCACGACGGCGCAGATGGTCATGCCAAATGGCACCAGACAGACGCTTGAGTTCGGGCACCTGCGCCTTTCGGAATACACGGTCGGGACCAACGGCCCGCTGGCGATGCCGGCGCCGTTGCCCGGAAGCAGCGAGTACACTTACGCGGTCAATCTCAGTTTCGACGAGGAGCGGGAGGCCGGGGCACAGCGGGTCGAATTCTCGCCGGACGTCGTCGGCTACGTCGAGAATCTGGCGGGCTTCCCCGTGGGCATCCCGGTGCCGATCGGCACGCTGTTGGACGACGGCGTGTGGGTGCCCCAGAAGGACGGCCGCGTCGTGGAGGTGGTGGGCGAAACGGCGGGGCTGGCCGACATCGACATCGACGGCGATGGCGCGGCGGATGACGAGGGCGAATTGGCCGCGATCGGGATCAGTGAATCGGAGCGCCGCAAGGTCGCGGAGCTATACACCTCGGGCACCGAGCTGTGGCGAATGCCCTATCCTTTCATCAGCAACAAGGACGCCAACTGGGCCCCGGGGACCAACGGCAAGAAAACCCCCAGCAAGGCCAAGAATAGCCAGAAGACGAACAAACCCTCCTGTGACACCGGCTACGGTGTGCTGGAGATGCAGAATCAGATCCTTCAGGAAGACGTCGCGGTGGTGGGCGCGCCATTCACGCTGCACTACGCGAGCGACCGCATGCCCGGCTACCTTGCGGACCACATCCTCGACATCGACATCATCGGGGCATCCGTGCCACCCGAGTTGGTCAAGGTGGACATGACGATTAAAGTCGTGGGCCGCAGCTTCGAATCGACCCTTGCGCCGCAGGCGAACGTCACGAACGTATTCCTCTGGGACGGCCTGGACGCCTACGGCCGGGAGGTGCAGGGCCGCGTGCCGATCGTCTGCCAGCTCGACTACGTGTATCCGGGCTACTACTGCCATCCGTCGCCGAACGCCCAGAACGGTTTCGCGACCATGAGCGGCATGTTTATCACCAACCCGGCAACCGGCCAGCCGATCCGCATGCGCGAGGACATCCGGCTCACCACCGTCCACGAGTCCGAACTCGGTCGGTGGAACGCGCTGGGCCATGCGCTGGGCGGCTGGAGCCTGAGCATTCACCATGTCTACGACCCCGTGAAGCGCGTCGTCTACCTCGGCGACGGCGGTCGGCAGGACATCAACGGACCAAGCGGCCAAATCGTCATGTCGTCCGGCGGAACAGGAACGAACGGCTTCGGGGGCGACGGGGGAGATGCCGCTTTCGCGGAAATGAATGCCCCGCGCGGTGCGGTCGTGGGCCCCGACGGATCGATCTACGTGGCCGATACCCAGAATAACCGCATCCGGAAGATCAGCGGACCGAGCAACATCATCGAGACCGTAGTGGGCACCGGCACGGCCGGTTTCTCAGGCGACGACGGCCCCGGCACCAGCGCGCAGGTGAATGGCCCGCGCGGCCTGGCGATGGATCCGCAGGGAAATCTGTATTTCTGTGATACTGGGAACAATCGCGTGCGGTGCCTGGGTGTGGACGGCGTCGTCACGACGGTCGCAGGCACCGGAGCGGCCGGTTTCGGCGGAGACGGCGGGTTTTCCACGGCCGCGCAACTCAACGGACCACAGGGGGTGGCCGTCGCGACGGATGGCGCGCTGTTCGTCGCGGACACCGAGAACAACCGCGTGCGGCGCATCGGGCTCGACGGGATCATCGACACCGCCGCCGGCACCGGCACGGCCGGTTTCTCGGGCGACGATGGTTCCGGGCTCGTCGCGCAGTTGAACAAACCTTCCGGTGTCGCCCTGGCCGAGGACGGCTCGCTGTTCATCGCGGACACCGGCAATAACCGGGTGCGCGAGTTGCGGCGCGACGGTCGGATCAGCACCTACGCGGGCACCGGCGCGGCGGGCGGCCAGGGGGACGGAGGCGACCCGTCGCAGGCGCAGTTGAACGCCCCTGCCGCGGTGGGTGTCGGGAGGGACTCGACGGTCTACATCGCCGATGCCAGCAACAGCCGCGTCCGGCGGGTGGGCTCGAACCGGATAATCACAACCGCCGGGGGGACCGGCACCCCAGGGTACGATGGCGAGGGGGCACCCGGCCCGCAGGCGCAGTTCGACGGACCCCAAGGCGTCGCCGTCGGACCCGACCGCCGTGCCTATGTGGCCGACAGCAACAACGGCGCCGTGCGCGGCATGGGCCGTCCCATGACCCCCGGTGGTCCCCAGGAGGTCAAGATCGGATCGGAGGACGGCACCCAGGTCTACGTCTTCGATGCCTCGGGGCGGCACCTCCGCACCATGAACGC
>ENA-UOWO01000109-UOWO01000109.1-activated-sludge-metagenome-genome-assembly--contig:-NODE-109-length-112172-cov-34.492521_pt1 | contig 112172 bp, 109 predicted proteins | sample MGYA00238148_ERZ761564 | MGnify/ENA primary metagenome ERZ761564 (study PRJEB28885, sample SAMN05720194) | activated sludge metagenome | isolation source: Anaerobic digester | place: USA... | reverse complement strand
AAAAACAATTAAAAAAACCCGAACATAAAATTGCATTTCGGGGGTGAATTCGCCTCACCTGTATAAAGTAATTATAGCATAGTTTTTATAAAAAGTCAAAGATATTTTTTTCTGATTGACATTTTTTAAATTCAACCGTATAATAAATTCATCTCTTTAAAAATAAAATCTCACACAAAAAAGGAGGAAAAAAATTTGAGTCCTCCAGTGGGGGCATTGGGAGGACATGTAGAGAAAAAATCTTTTTCCACAACAACTAAAGGGGGAAAAAGATTGGGGACTCAAAAACAAAAAACGGAGTAGAAAATGACTGAAGAGCAAGATAGCGTCAGGAAGTCCAAACCGGCTCGTGAAGCTTACTTCATCGGAATGGATGGGAAGAAACACTCAATCTCGACCAGGGGAAGAACTGTCGGGCAAGTGGAAAGTATTATTGAGGATAAAGTCGCTATAGGTGCAGCGCATTTTGGATGTTGCACACCAGTAAAATGACTGAACCAATACACAAAGGAGCGCGCCTTCACGCGCTCCTTTTTTCTTTTTAATTTTATTAATAATATTTTATTTCACTATCTTTTTCCCATTTGCTTTGTAAATTTTTGTAATTTTTATTTATTTATTCCCTGGCCAGCTTTAGTGAAGCTTTAGTTAGAAAATAGAGGCGAACTTGGCGTTAAGAATTGAATGGAGGGGAGGCCGATGTGTTATCGGCCGACCAGGCATCCGTTCAATTTAGACAAGTGAGCCCTATTTTCTCTAAAGCGCAACTCAGCTGGCGTTTTTGGGCCACCTTTTTTAAAAAAGGTGGCAGAAGAAATATTTTTTAGATTTTAAACGACAAATACAAAATACCAAAAAAGCAGGTTTTAAAGCCTGCTTTTTAATTTTTAATTAATACTTTTAAAACTTTACTTCCACATTTTTCTTTTCTTCTTCACTAGCACCAAAAAATTCATATTTAGTAAATTTCAACATCCCAGCAATTAAATTGGTAGGAAACATTTCAATTTTAGTGTTAAAATCACGCACATTACCATTATAAAATCTTCTGGAAGCTTCCACTTTATTTTCTGTTTCAGATAACTCTGCTTGCAGGGATAAAAAATTTGTATTGGCTTTTAATTCTGGATAATTTTCAGCTACGGCAAATAAACTCTTTAAAGTACCCATTAAATTATTTTCGGCTACGGCAATTTCTTCTTTAGTAGTTGCCCCCATAGCCGCAGTTCTGGCTTCAGTTACTTTTTGAAATAAACCGCTTTCATGAGAAGCATACCCCTTGACTGTTTCCACTAAATTAGGGATTAAATCATGACGACGCTTAAGTTGCACATCAATGTCGCTCCAGGCCTCTTTAGTGCGATTATTAAGCTTAATTAAGCCATTATAGACACCTACCACCCATAAAATTATCACCACCAATACAGCTAGAATTATTAATAATAATGTAGACATAATTTTTTAAAGCATTTTTATTGCTCTTAATTATATTTATATAGTTATATTATAGGTCATACTGTCCTCAAATGCAACTAATAAAATTGTTTTCCCGTTCGCTTGGCGGAGCCTTAGAAAGAAAATAGAGGTGAACTTGGCGTTAAGAATTGAATGGACAGGAGGCCTATATAATAAGGCTGACCAGGCATCCGTTCAATTTAGCCAAGTGAGCCCTATTTTCTCTAAGGCGCAGCAGCGAACCAGTTTTTGGAGCTACCTTTTTGTTTAAAAAGGTAGCATAAAAGACTACTACTTACTCAACAATAAAATTAGTCAGCAATACTTCGGCGGGAATCTTACTACTTTTTAACTGTAAATCAATAGTCAAAAGTTGCCCAAATTTTATTTTTAAATCTTCAAAAGAATAATTTTTTGTTTGGCCTAAAACTTTTTGCACCACAAAAGGATGTAAACTCAATTCTTTGGCAATCTCGCTATAATTATTATTTTTTAAACCGGCTTCTTTAATTTGAATTAACAAACGGATTTGGCGCACTAGCATAGTTAAGATATATAATGGCTCTGTACCAGCTTCCAATTGCTGGCTCAAAAGTTTTAAAGCCAAGGATTTATTATTGGCCGAAACCGCGTCTGTCAAATTAAAAATATTATCATCAAAACTTATAGCGGTTAAAAGTTTGACAGCTTCTAAATTAATATTAGAACTATAGGCCAAAAGCTTGTCTAATTCCAAAGATAAAAAATTCAAACTCTTTTGTTCACTCATCATAATTTCTGCCACTGCCGAATTTTCTATCTGACCGTTTTTTTTCTTCACATAATCCATCAGCCATTTTTTTAATTCCGCGCCTTTTAGAATTTCCAATTCAAATTTATTTTTTGCCGCGCTTAAAAATTTATATAAACTTGTTTTTTTATCCACTTTACTCTCTAAAAAAATAAAAATATCATTTGGGCTGTCTAAAATCTTTTTTTGCTCTTTTAAATAATCAGTTATTTCTTTTTGCGCTTCATTTAAAGATAAGTTTTCAATTATTAAAATTCTTTGCGGTGAAAATAAAGAAGCGCTTTTAATTTTGCCAGAAAGTTCATCTAGAGAAATTTCCTCTGCCTCAATTTTTTGTAACTCAAAACCGGTTTTGTCTTTAACAATTTCTTTTACTTTTTCTTTAGCTCGATAATTGTCTGACCCAAATATAAAATACAGCATAAATGTGTTCACCCCCTCCTTACGAAGGAGGGGCCTACTGGCGATAGCCAGAGGGGGAGGTTAATTACTCGCCGATAGGCGTCTCTTAATTATTATCTCTTAAATCCTATCTCTATTTTATATTATTCCACACCAATTGAAACACAAATTTCATAGTGTTATAAACTTCTTTACTTTCTATAATCACTCCAAACATTTCTTTGGTAGTATAAGACATAAAAGCCACTTTATTATTACCATAAATATCAATTTCAATAGAAAAAGGGTATTTTTGCGGGTCAATCAATTTTGTTTGACGATTAAGATTTTTATCTAAAGAAGTGTATTTTTCCACGCCTTTTTCTTTAGGTGCTATAACTTTAGCTTTAATATTACGACGCGATCTTTCGGGAGAATAATATTCATAAAGCCATTTAAGAAAATCCCTATCTGGTTTTACTACTGATAAAAAAGCTAAAATTTCTTGATTATTATAAAGCGTATCTTCATAAACTTTTTTCAATTCTTCAGCTCCTTCAAAAAAACGCACCCGCGGTTTATTTTTCGCATAATTAAAAATCGCGTTTAACTCTGGCAACAAATTAAAAATCTCCACCTCTTTTTTCTTTAACTCATTTTGCTTGTCCAAAATGTTGGTTAATAATTGGTGCGGATATTGCCCTGAAAAAAATATTTTCTTGCCAATTTTTTCTGTGGTAACCAAACCCGACTCTGCTAATTTTTCTAAACATTGGTAGGTAGTAGCTCTGTGCACCCCAGATTTTTTGGCAATATTTTGTACACTTTCTCCGCCCAATTCTAAAGCCGCCAAATAAACTTTAGCTTCCTTATCGCTTAAGCCTAATTGTTTAATTTTTTCTTGGAGCATATTTTTTAAACAGCCTCAGCTATTATTAATTGATAGTCTTTTTGAGAACTTTCAATTTGTTTTTTTATTTTTAAGCCAGTTTCCTGAAAAATTTCTGCAATTTCCATTGGCTCGTGTTTATAAGAAATAGCCGAACGCAAGATATCTCCAGTTTGATATTCTTTGTGCATCCCTTCATAATTTAAATTAACTGCTCTCTTAAAAACTAATTCCATCACCACTTGATTATTTTCTTTGTCTGCGTAAGCTTGATAATTAGTATCTTCGAAATTAAGACCAAACACTCTTTTAAACATCTGCTTGCTAAAATTTTCTGCCTCTTCGCCTTGGTAAGATTTGGCTATTTTTTCCAAATCCAATTTCATCTGCACACCAATTATTATTTTTTCTCCAACTTTCATACCCTTTCTTAAATCTTTTAAAAGTTTTTTTTGATTTTCTTTTTTTTTCATTACTCAAGGTACACCCTAAAAACAAAAAACTGTTTTTTTCTTTCCCAACAATTTCTGATATTTTTCTAAAATCAGTTACCGCACCCACAACCTCTATTTCTTTTAAAGCCTTCATCTCTTGGGCTGCCGTCATCACCATGGGTGTACTGACATCAATAGGGTGATAAACAATCTTTGTAGCACTTTTTTTAACTAAAAATTCTAAAATTTCTCTTGCTTTAGTGCCATTACCTGGTCCCAAATCATAAATTTCTGTACCCTGGATTTCTCGCGCCAAAACTTCTAAATTATTTTTAATTAACTGAAATTCTGTATTCACACTATAATCATCTCGTGCTATAAATTCCAAAAAATCTTTGGCGCCTGCGCCTAAATAAAACAACAAAGGATCAAAACTCCCTGTTTCTAAACCCTGTTTACACAATTCTTTTACTTGCTCTTCTGATAATTTTTTCTTTAAATCTAAATTAAATTTTAAATTAAGAGTTTCCCACCTCTCAAAGCCTTTGAGTGAAAAATTTTCACCTATACAGTTATCCAAAATTTCTCTTAACCTTCTATTTATTTCTTTTCTAATAGCCAGACTATAGGCAACTTTTTTTACTCCAATTGTGTCACCTCCATCTTGACTTTCATCTCTCCTATTATAAACAAATTTTGTTTTTACCTTTTCTAATCCCAAACTTTGCATTTTGTCAGCTTCTTTTTTATTTAAAATTTTTGTTCCATCAACATTGCCGCTTCTTTCACCCCAATAACCCACTTCATTTATTTCAAAATGACAGCCTCCTTCAAAATCAATATTATGTATTTTATTAAGAAAAGCTATTTTATTAAGTCCAGTATGATCTGCGTTTGCCCAATTAACCACCGTCTGCCAATTAAATTCCTCCGCTCCTTCGGTTAACAAAAAATTATCTAATTTAATTGTCCCATTTATTTCTAAAATACTCTCATTGTATAAGACATCTTGTTTTTCTGGGGATTTTTTATTTACTGATTCAATTTTTATATCTTCGGTTTTGATTTTCAATATACTTTTTAAACCTCTTTCTTGGAGCTGTCTTAATAATTCTTCTTTTTCTTTGTTTGATAACAAATCTAAAAATTCTGTCTGCTCATTAGGCTCGCCTCTTTCTTCTGGTTCTAACTTTTTTCTCTTAAAAAATTCTCCAGTATGCATATGTTTAATTTACTTATTTAAAAATTTTTGCCACCATGTTTTCCATTTTTTTATTTTCAAACCTCTTTAAATATTTCTTTAATTTAATCTTATCCAGCAAATCCAAATTCATTTCTTCTTGGTCAAATTTAGCATAACCACGAAGAGACAAATACAATAAATCCAAAAAAGCTTTTTCTTGTTCAGCTTCTAATAACCCCTGCTCAAGTGTATATCCAAAAAACAATTCTGGTTTGAGGTGATGGTAAATTAAAACCATATTTTCATTTTTTATAACCCTACTTCTTTTAGATGTCACCATGGTTGGACTATAAGTTTTTTGACTTAAAATACCATTTTTGGCCAATATCCACTCGCAAGATAAATAACTCGGTCCATAGGCCTCTAAGGCAAATTTTTCCCAGTCAACCAAAGATGGATCAACAGTAAACATCGCGGGCGCTAGTTTAAAAAGTAAATTATTTTTTATCAAACGGCTAAGTGCTACTTTTAAACTCTCTCCACCCAACTGACTTACTTTTTTAAGATCAGTCAATGAATAATATTTTTTAGGAATTTTATTTATTTGAATTAGCAACTTGTTCATATAATTGTTCAATAATTGAATAATATTTAGTTGGCAAAAAAACTTGTAATTCATTCTTAAACTCTCTTTTGTTATATGGGGTTATTTTTTTTGGCAAGACAAACTCTTCTCTTAGCGTTTGAGCAATATACCATAAATCAAAAATATCTCTGGCTTTTTTTCTATCTAATAAAGCCGCTATTTTTAATTCTTTTAATTTTGTTAAGCTTGGCACCAAGAGTAGTGGTTCTAAAACAGAAACTGGGCTTTTAATTAAAGCTATTTTTTCATCAATCATGGGCTTTTTTTTGGGTGTATGAATTTCAATTTTTATAGAAAATGGATGTTTTAATTTTTCATCTTTAATAAAATATAAAGCAAATAAAGTCTGCCTTTTACCCCTAAGGTCTCTTAATTCCCAAGAATTATTTTTGGCTACTTTATTAGCAAATTTTTTAAATTCAGCCAAGCTAAATGGTTTAATCTTAATCAAATCAATATCTTCAGAAAATCTTGGTGAACCATACACCAGCCGCAGGGAAGTTCCGCCATAAAAAATGACTTTGGCACCAAGCTGGTCTTTAGCTAAAGCCTCTAAAAAAATCATTTCTGCCTCCTCGCGCAAAATCTGGTCAACTGAAATTTTTAAGCTCTTTTTTAATTCTAACAGATATTCTGGAGTCATAGGCTAAAAATTAATAATACACGAAAGTTAACAAAATTGATAACTTTAATGTATCATAGATTATAGAATAATTCAAATTAATTATAGCAAATTTAAAAAAAATAAAAAGCCCCTGCTTTTTCTAATTACCACAGAAGCCTTTATTGAATTTCCTTTTAAAAAAATAGATGCGCTGAAGTTAATGATTTAATTAAGTTTCTTACAGCTATATTTTATCACTAAAAATCAATTTTAACAATTTTATACCTTAAGCATAACATATTTTTTAAAAAAATAAAAAGCCCTTGCCGCGCTGTTTTGCGGCAAGGGCAGTAGTCCCTCACTTACACGGTGCTTTGCGTAAGTGAGGGAGATTTCTACATTGATATTACTTTGACCCATTTTTTTATAAAATCCTCCAAAAAAACAGGTCTTTTTCCTCCAACAACGAAACATCCGAAGATCACCATCCCGCCGTGTTTCCATTCCCCGATTCTATCTAACTTGGGAGGAAACCGTGGGTCGTCCTCGGCCGAAGCCGCGTATTCCATTTCCACATGGTGATCTTGCACCCACATGGCCCATTCTGCTGTTATCAGACCAGCCTCTGCTGCAGCAGTTAAAGCATGTGCGCAGTGAGTGACACTTGTAAAAACCTTAAAAGGAATTTTTTCACTCTTAAGGATTTCTACTATCTGCAGTCCCGCAACAGGAGAAGGCTCTTCTCCTGCCTTTTGTGGCAACCCCATATCTGTTACCACAAAATCAATTTTTTCCTTCCTTAAAATTTCCACTGCCGAAAATACATCCTGGCAGTGAAAAATTTCATAACCCGTAGCTTGCTCGAGTAGAGAGCAAAACTCCTCTGATTCCAACCAGCGGCCACCTCTTCCACCCAGCCTAAGCTGGTCTTCAACGATCAAAACCTTCATTGTTTCCTCTTTTCTTTTTTTATTTTTTTCCAACCAGCCTCATTGCCAGTAGGCTACTGCCTTAAAGTTATCGAGCAAATAAGACCAAAAGATTTTATCCGCTCTTAGTTTTTAAGGCATAAGTCTACTGGCAATATTTTTATTATCAAAGTACTATTTTTATATTTTTCGATTTAAAAACCCCGCGTTCTTAGAGAAGAGCAGGGGAATTAAAAACTAATTTCAACGCCTTAAAAGAATTAATTCTTTCTAGACTTTTTTCTCCTCTCATTCTCTGCAGTCATTATAGCACAGATTAAAATATTTGTCAAGTATTTATATCAAAATTAGCTTTTTTAATGCTATTTTATGCTAAATTAAGCCAAAATTAATCATATTTAAAGTTATAGTTTTATAACAAAAGTAAGGTTTTATCCACAACCATTAATAAATTTTATCCACAAGTAATTAGTCCCCGCCTTTTCAAATTAAAGTTTGCCGTTGTTGGTTGTCTCCAGTCTCCTGACTGGAGACACAATGCCTCTTTATTATATTTTTTATATTTTAATTACACTAATGAAGCACTAAGGCTCCAATCAGGAGATTGGAGCCAACAAAAATAGGTACCTGTTTTATAAGGAGAGGATAAAAACCCAACCAAACCAAAAGGACAGGTTTCAAACCTGTCCCTACGAATAAAATCCTATTTAATTAAATTTTACAGAAAGCGCATTCTTTGTGTTTAACCAAACTTGCCACATAAACTTTAATAGCATCTTTAGCCATTTTCTTGGCTTCTGCTAAATCTCTGCCATATGTTACACAACCAGGTAAAGATGGCACAACCACAGTAAAACCGCCTTGCTTTTCTGGTTTTAAAATAATATTATAGTTTAAATTTTTCATATTTTTTTTGCTAAATAGTTAATGCCTTAATTATGTTTCTATTATACCACTCTTTATTAAAAAATCAATCCCAACCAAAAACCAGCCCTTTCAGACTGGTTTTTATTGGCGGGTTTAAAACCCGCCCCTACAGTAATTCCGGTCTAAAGGCCAGAGTTACATTTTATCATTCATTAGACATTATTAATTAGACATTAGACATTTTAATTTTACCTTCTAAATCCACCACCCCTTCGATCATCTCTTCTTCCCCCTCTATTAAATCCTCCATGGTGTGGATCTGACGGAGCTGACTGTTTAATCTTAGAAAAATCAAAATCTGTGCCAATCATAGTTAAATTTATTCGGCCTTGATCATCAATTTCTTTAACAATAACTGGAATTGAATCACCCACATTAACCACATCTTCAACTCGGTCAACTCTAAATGGAGCCATTTCAGAAATATGCACCAAACCTTCTTGTTTTGGTAAAACTTCTACAAAAGCTCCAAAAGTCATCAGCCTAGTAACTTTACCAGTGAAGAATTCACCCGGTTGCACTTCGCGAGTTAAATTTTTCACCCATTCCATAGCTCTTTCAGCTGAGGCGCCATTAGGCGCAGTAATAAACACCAAACCAGAATCTTCAATATCAATGGCTACGCCAGTGGTATCAATAATTTCGTTAATCACTTTACCACCTGGGCCAATCACATCACGAATTTTATCTGGATTAATTTGTAAAGTATAAATTCTTGGCGCGTAAGGAGATAAATCTGCTCTTGGTTCGGCAATGGCGCTCTTCATAACTTCTAAAATTTTTAATCTGGCTTCGTAAGCTCTAGCCAAAGTTTCTTTAACAATATTTAAGCCAATACCCCCAAGTTTAATATCTAATTGCAAAGCGGTAATTCCATCTTTTGTGCCAGCAATTTTAAAATCCATGTCCCCTGAATGATCTTCCACTCCTTGAATATCTGTTAAAATTTTATAATTATTTTTATTATTATAATCACTCATCATGCCCATAGCAATACCCGCTACCGTATCTTTAATTGGCACCCCAGCATCCATTAAGGACAAAGAAGAACCGCAAATGGAAGCTTGGGAAGATGAGCCATTTGATCCTAAAACTTCTGAAACAACTCGAATGGTGTATGGAAAAACTTCTTTTTCTGGAATCACCGGCACTAAAGCTTTTTCTGCGAGTGCCCCATGTCCAATTTCTCTTCTACCTGGCCCTCTCATTGGGCCAATTTCACCTACTGAAAAATTAGGAAAATTATAATGATGCATATAGCGTTTCTTACTAGATTCTTCCATAGTATCCAACGTCTGTTCATCAGATGGCGCGCCAAGAGTAACAACTGATAAAACCTGTGTTTCACCTCTTTGAAATAAACCAGAACCATGAATTCGTGGTAAGACTCCAACTTCCGCAGTTAAAGGTCTAATTTCATCAATGGCTCGGCCATCAACACGAATATTTTTTTCTAAAACTAATTTTCTGGCGTGAATATCTAAAAACTTTTCAATCATTTTTAAACCAACTATTTTTTCTTCTTTAGAAACATCATTATCTGCCTTTAAAGTTTCTTCTGTATGCAAATATAATTTATCAATATTATTATGATATTCATCTTTGGATTTAGAACTAAAAATTTCTTCAATTTTAGCTTTTACCAAAGCGCTAACTTTCTCTTCTAATTTAGCGATTGAAGCTAATTCTTCAGCAGTTTTTTCTATTTCTAATTCTAAATTTATTTTAGCTAAACCAATTTTAGCTCTGATACTCTCCATTAAATCAATTATTTTTTTCAAATGTTTATGTCCAAATTCTATTGCTTCTTGCATCTGAGTATCGGAAATAATATTAGCTCCAGCTTCGAGCATGACAATTTCATCTTTTGTACCAGCTACCACCAAATCTAAAACCGATTTTTTTCTAGCTTCATAACTAGGATTTAAAACCATTTCATATTTTCCAGCCTCTGTTGAAGATTCAATCATCCCGACTCTAACAGCTGCCACTGGTCCAGCCCAAGGAATATCTGACATAAATAAAGCCATGGATGCGGCATTTAATCCTATAACATCTGGATCATTTTCAGAGTCAAAAGACAAAACGCTTAAAACCACTTGCACATCATTTCTCATTGTTTCAGAAAAAAGTGGTCTGATAGAACGATCTACTAAACGACCGGATAAAATTGCTTCATCAGATGCCTTGCCTTCTCTTTTAATAAATCTCGAACCTTTAATTTTTCCTGCGGCGTAAAGTTTTTCATCAAAATCTACCAATAAAGGAAAAAAATCCATGCCTTCACGGATTTTTTTTGACATACAGGCAGTGGCCAAAACCACTGTGTCACCATATTGGATGGTGCAAGAGGCATTAGTTTGTTGGGCCAATTTTCCTGTTTCAATAATTAAACTTTTTCCGCCAATTTCCGCGGAAAAAACTTGTTTTTCATGTTTCATATTATTCCTTTTGTATCTTGACCATTACACTACAGACTTTTTATTGTCTGGCTGTCTAACGGCCAAGAAAGTTAAGTTAATTTTAAATTCCAAATTCAAAGCACCAAATCCCAAATAAGCACCAAAATTAAAATTCAAAACCATAATTCATTATTCAATTAGATTTTTTGTTATTTGAAATTTATTTGATATTTGTAATTTTGAATTTGTAATTTTCATATTATAAAGAATCAACTACAGAAACTTCTTTAACATTTCTATTCTCTAATTCTGTGTACACGGTTCCAAGTACTCCATTCACAAATTTCCCCGAAGTCATCCCACTAAAAGTTTTGGCCATTTCAATGGCTTCATTAATAATTACTTTGGGTGGCACTTCATTTTTTTCTAAAGTCAATTCATAAATTCCCAAACGCAAAACATTGCGATCTAAAATAGTAATCTTATCTAAAGGCCATTCGGGCGCATATTTAATAATTTTTTCATCAATTTCTGCAATATGTTTAACCACGCCTTTAACCAATCTAATGATAAATTCCGTATCTTCTAATCCTTGGGCATATTGACCTATATTATCAGTAATTAGTTTATCCAATTTTTGTGAGCGATGATTAAAATCCCACTCATAGAGCGTTTGCATGGCAATAGTTCTTGATAAATGTCTATTAGACATAAAATTTAAAATTCCAAGTTCCAAATTAATGTTTGCCACAACGGCAAACTTTAATCAAATTCCAAACAAGCACCAATACCAAAATTAAAAACAAAATTTAAAATTTTAAAAATTGTAATTTGGAATTTATTTGGTATTTGTAATTTTGAATTTGTAATTTTTTTATTTCTTCTTTGCCTTCTTAATCCTAATCTTTACCACCTCTTTACCTTTATAACTACCGCATTTATGGCAAACTGTGTGCGGTTTAACAGGTTCTTTACATTTAGGACAAGATGTTAAAGAAATTTTTTTAAGTTTAATAGCGCCACGTCTAGTTCTTTTAGCTGTTTTGGAATGTCCTTTTGATTGTAATGCCATACGATTGATCTTAATTTATTTTTAATAATGTTTATATTATAGGATACAATTTATTTCTTGGCAAGGTTTGATAATAGTGTTAAAATATCAATATGAAAAAGACAAAAAAATCATCTTTGTTAGCTTCAATAAATATCTCTTCTGACACTAAAAAAGACGTTTTAGTGATTGTTATTTTTGCCATTGCTTTTTTAAGTTTATTGGGAAATTTTGATTTGGCAGGCAAGGCTGGTCAAGCCATTAATTCATTTTGGCTGTTTTCTTTTGGTTGGGCCAATTGGCTAGCCCCTATAATTCTAATAATTAGTGGCTATCTAATTATCAATAAAGAAAAATACGAATCTTCTACACTTAAATCTTTAGGGTTAATTATTATGACTCTAAGTTTTTTAGGACTTTTACAATTATTTGCCCATGATAAATCTTTTACTTTTTATAACCAAGGCACGGGTGGCGGAATTTTAGGCTTTTTTTTAACTAACCCCTTAGAAAAAGTAGCTAATTTTGCTGGAGCCTTAATAATTTTAATTGCTTTATTTTTAATTGGTTTATTATTTTACTTTGAAACATCCATTAAAAATTTAATTTTAAAATTACATTGGCCGGAATTTGTTTTATTCAATAAAATTAAAAATAAATTAGAACAAAAACAATCAACTGCTGCTCTTGAGGAGCTTACAGCTGAAGAAATTGGTTTTGAACAAAAAGAAATTAATTTCGCACCTAAAGAAATTTCCGACACAGGAGGATTAATATCAAACGATGAAGAATTATTAAATACACCTAAAAAAAATAAAAAACATTATCCTAAAATTGATGTTCCGTTTGATCTTTTGGAAGATAAATCTTCCAAACCTTCAGCTGGCGATATCAAAGCCAATCAAGAAATCATTAAAAAAACTTTAAGTCATTTTAACATTGATGTTGAAATGGGTGAAGTTGCTGTTGGTCCTACAGTTACTCAATATACTTTTAAGCCCATGGCTGGAGTTAAAGTGGCCCAAATTACCGCTCTATCTAATGATTTAGCCTTAGCCCTAGCAGCTCATCCAATTCGCCTAGAAGCGCCAATCCCTGGCAAATCATTAATTGGTGTAGAAGTTCCTAACACTAAAATTGCTTTAGTTGGCTTAAAAGAAATTCTTAATACTGAAGAATTTAGAAAAAGAAATGGCAATTTAATGATTGCCCTAGGCAAGGATGTAGCAGGTAAACCTCAATTAGCTAATTTAGAAAAAATGCCCCATTTACTAGTGGCCGGCGCGACTAATTCTGGCAAAACCGTTTGTCTTAATACTTTAATTATTTCTCTTTTATATCAAAATCAACCAGATCGTTTAAAATTTATTTTAATCGACCCAAAACAAGTGGAAATGACTCAATACAATGATATTCCTCATTTAAGTTGTCCGGTAATTACCAGTATTAAAGAAACTGTCCAAGCACTTAAGTGGGCTGTCAAAGAAATGGAAGACAGGTTTAAGATTTTATCAGTCGCTCATAAAAGAAATATTGATAATTACAATGAAACTGCCCAAGAACCTATGCCTTATTTAATTATTGTCGTTGATGAATTGGCAGATTTAATGTCTTTAGCGGCAATTGATATAGAACCAGCTATTATCCGCTTGGCCCAAAAAGCCAGAGCTGTTGGCATTCATTTAATTGTAGCCACTCAAAGACCCTCGGTTAATGTAATCACTGGTTTAATTAAAGCTAATATTACTTCAAGAATTGCTTTCTCTGTGGCTTCTTCTGGAGATTCTAGAACAATTTTAGATCATTCTGGAGCTGATAAATTACTTGGTAGAGGAGATATGCTTTTTATCTCTGCTGATTTATCAAAACCCAAAAGAATTCAAGGCGCCTATTTGTCTGATAAAGAAATAGATAATGTAGTTAGTTACTTAAAAACTAATTTTGGCGAACCAGATTATAACGAAGAAATAACTAAAAAAACAGAAATTTTGGGAGTTGATGGTGCACCTTTAAAAATTGATGAAGATGATACTATGCTTGAGGAAGCCAAAGAAATTGTGATTAAATCTGGCAAAGCTTCTGCTTCATATTTACAAAGACGCCTAAGTATTGGTTATGCTAGAGCGGCCAGAATTTTAGACACTCTGGAAAGCATGGGAATTGTTGGCCATGCTAATGGTGCAAAACCTAGAGAAGTTTTAGTTGGCCATGAAGATTTTAAACAAGATGAAGCCTTGCACGAATTAGAAAAAGCTCACGAAGAATTAGAAGAAATTTTACCTACAGAAAATTCTAATGACACTTTTGAAAATTTTTAATTTTTTCTATTACCTTTTACTAGTTACCAGATATCAACAATATGTTTTTTACTAAAAAATTTCAACAACAAAATATTGGTCAAATTCTTAAAGAAGCCCGTTATCGTACTGGGCTTTCTTTAAAAATAATTAGCAAACATATTCACATTAATTATAAATTTTTAGAAGCTTTGGAAAAAAATGATTGGTCTAAATTACCAGGAGAAATTTATGCTAAAAATTTTTTAAAAGACTATTGTAATTTTTTAAAAATAAAAATACCAGACATTAAAAATATTAAATTTTATATGGTCTCTGAAGAAAATTATCATAAAAAAATATTTACTCAAAAAATTAAACTTTCCGATTTATTTAATCTCCCTAAAACAATTAAACTTTCTTTTTTTATTTTTTTCACCCTTATTTTTTTGGTCTATATTGTCTGGCAAATAAATCAAATAACTGCGCCGCCAATAATTGAAATTTTTTATCCGCAAACAAATCTAATCTCTAATAATAACGTTATTACAGTTTCTGGCAAAGCCAACTCTGAAGTTAAAATTAAAATTAATCAAGAAGATGTAATACTTCTACCAGACAATTCTTTTGCTCAAGTTATTAATTTAATTCCTGGTATTAACAATTTACTTATTGAAGGTAAAACAAAATATTCTAAAACCAGAACAATTGAAAGAAAAATAATTTTTGAACCAGCACCATAAAATTATTTGACACTCCCCAAGCATTTGCTAAGATAATGATAGTTATCCACACACTATTTAGCGTTTATGCGCGTCTAATATTATTCGCCTTTAAACACTTCTAACCACATGAAAGAAGAACAAAAAACCGAAAAGGAAACTAAACAAGAAAATACTCAATCAGCCATTGATCAAATTAAGGAAAAGTTTGGCGAGGGGGCTATTATGAAATTTGGTGAAGCTAAAGCCATGGAAGTTTCTGTAATTCCTACGGGTTGTTTGTCTTTAGATATTGCTCTTGTTGTTGGTGGTGTGCCTCGTGGCAGAATTATTGAAATTTATGGAGCAGAAGCCTCTGGTAAAACCACCATTGCCCAACACATTGCTGCTGAAACTCAAAAAATGGGTGGCCTTGTAGCTTTCGTTGATGCTGAACACGCCCTAGATCCTGAATATGCTAAAAAAATAGGTGTTAATATTAATGAGTTATTATTTTCCCAACCAGATTCTGGCGAACAAGCTTTGGACATTGTAGAAACTTTGGTTAGATCAAATAGTGTTGATGTAATTATTGTGGACTCCGTGGCTGCCCTGACTCCCAAAGCGGAAATTGAGGGTGAGATGGGTGATACTCATATGGCTCTGCAAGCCAGATTAATGAGTCAAGCTCTAAGAAAACTCACTGCTATTGTTTCCAAAACTAAAACCTGTGTTATTTTTATCAATCAAATTAGACATAAAATTGGGGTTTTCTTTGGTAATCCAGAAACTACTCCCGGTGGCTTGGCTTTAAAATTTTATTCTTCTGTGCGTATTGAATTACGCCGTGCCGCTCAAATTAAAATGGGGGAAGAAATTGTGGGCAATCGGGTAAAAGCCAAAATAGTTAAAAATAAAGTGGCCGCCCCTTTTAAAACTGCGGAATTTGATATTATGTATAATGAAGGCATCTCGCTTTCTGGAGATATTATTGATTTGGGTATGACCTATGGTCTAGTCAAAAAATCTGGCACCACTTTTTCTTGCAAAGACATTAAACTTGGTGTTGGTCGCGAAAATGCTAAAAAAACTTTAAAAGAAGATAAAAAATTAACCCAAGAAATTAAAAAAGAAATCTGGAATTTTATTAAGGAAAAAGAAAAATAAAGTTAATTTATTTTTTCTACCCCACTTTAGTGGGGGTTTGGTAAACTTTAGTTTACCACTAAACTATAAATAATTTTCTTTTTAATGTTGTACTAAAGTACCACCAACCTCGGCTAAAGCCGAGTAGAAAAAATTAATTCATTTTTTATTCATAATTCTTTATTCATTATTCTTAATTCTTGTATTTAGCTCCGCCTGCTCGGGGCTTTTTAATTTTAACGAAGTGAGCCAGGTTTTGCCGAATGGAATGACGGCAAAACCACCCGCGAACAAAGTTAAAATTAACCCCGCACTTTTAGATGCGGGGTAGCTCATTATTTTTTCCTGCAGTTTATCTCGACCAGTTGTGGCGTTAAATAAAAATTAAACTGCTTTAATTTTTATAGCCACAATGGGTGAAGCATTATGTCGACAGGCATTGTGAAACCCACTGTAAGAACGAGCGGAGGGATCTAGTTTTTTAACTAACAGTGAACGAAGTTAAAATTAACCCCACGCTTGTAGCTGCGGAGTATTTTTTGTAGGGGCACAAAATTTTGTGCCCCTACTTTAATTGTAAAACCCCTTGATATTCTCAGGGGGTTTATTTTTTATAAATTTTATTCTTTATTTTTTATTGTCCATCTATTAATCATACCATCTACTTCGCCTCTAATCTCATTTTTTAAATCATCCCAACCAAGATTCTTCGCTAAATTAATTGCTTACTCAAATTCATCCTCCATTTCATCAAAATATCCAACCTCTAAAAATATATATGCTTTGCGTCTTAAAAAATTAATATTTGCTAAATTAAAATTTTCTGATTTATCAATTATTGTTTGTTGCTTATTATACCAATCTATGAACATTTTATTAATTTCTAGATCTTCAATACCCCTTGCTTTAATTAAAGTTATTAAAAATTTTTCTTCCTCAGTAAGTTCAATTTTCTCTAATCTATTTTCTTGTTTTGGTTCTCGGTCTGGATTAAACATATAATTTATTTTATATATATTTTACTTTTACCTTTTGCTGTTTTCCTCAACTCACTCTTTCCACATACTCCTCTGTTTCTGTATTAACTCTAATTATTTCACCTTCGTTAATAAACAAAGGTACATTAATAACGGCGCCAGTTTCGAGCGTGACTGGCTTCTTACCGCCCGTGGCAGTGTCTCCTTTAACCCCAGGAGGGGCTTGGACGACTTTTAAATCGACTTTGGGTGGTAATCGCACTCCAATAATAGATTCTTCATATAAAACCAAATCCACTTCTTGAGTTTCTTTTAAAAATTTTACTGCCTCACCTATTAAATCTTCGGCTAAAGCAATTTGTTCATAATCATCGTCCATAAAACAATATTTATCTTTTTCTTTATATAAAAAGCTAGCTTTCTTACGCCCCATATCTGCTAATTCAATCGATTCTCCTTGCTTAAAACTATATTCCACCACTTGACCAGTTTTTATATTTTTCATTTTAGTTTGCATAACTGGTTTTCTTTGTTGCATTCTTAAAAAATTAGCTTCCTGCACCATGCATGGCTCACCGTTAAATTTTAATATGACACCCTTTTTTATATCTGTTAGTGTAGACATAACATAAATAAATTTTAAATTTTAAAAATCAAATTTTAAAATAATTTTAAATATTTAATTTTTAAAATATTAAGCCTTTTAGTTTAAGTTTTAAAATTTTAATTTTTGATTTATTTTGAATTTTAAAATTTGATTTTTAAAATTATTTACTTGTTACTTTTATATTATTGCACTTTCAATATGTTTTTCACAATTACATTTTATTTCTTGAGGTATGCGTTCAATAATTTTAAATATTAATTCTTTTATTTTTTGATTATTATTATTAAAAACTTTTATAATTTCCTCTGAGGTAACTGGCTGGATAGAGGGATCATTTTCTAAACCCGCATCATAATCTGTGACTAAACCAATATTAACATAACACATACCCAATTCTCTTGCTAAAGGTATTTCTGGATAAGCTGTCATGTTAATAATATGCCAACCTTGATTGCTAAAAAATTTTGATTCTGCTTGGGTTGAAAACCTTGGGCCTTCTATAACCACTACTGTGCCAGTTTTGTGGTAACTTATGTTTTCTTCATCCAAAATATTGTTTATTATTTTTCTTGTCTCTTCACAATAAGGTAAAGCATTAGTAAAATGGGCTACCCTCTCTGATTTATGAATTCCGTCAATCAACTCACCATGATAATATGTATCATCTCTTTGATTTAACCCTCTGTTACCAGTCCAATTTATGTATTGATCACAAACTACAAAATCTCCTGGTTTTATATTAGCTTGTAAACTTCCCACAGCTATAGGTGAAATTATTTTTTGTACTCCCAAACTTTTCATGGCCCACAAATTAGCCTTGTAGGGAATTTTATGTGGAGGAAATTGATGATTTTTTCCATGTCTCGGTAAAAAAGCCACTTTTTTACCCACAATTTTTCCTATCATAATTTTGTCTGACGGTTTACCAAAAGGTGTTTCCATTTCAATTTCTTGCATATTATCCATTAAATTATAAAATCCAGAACCGCCAAAAATTCCTATCTTTATTTCTTGATTATTAGCGTCGCTAGTATCTAACATTTTTATTAAGCACGATTAAATATTTATTAATATTTTTATTTTTTATTCACAATCATAGCTAATTAAATAATTAAAATTATATTTATTTTTTATTTTTTCTGATCCGCCCAAAAAAGGTAAATCAATTACCACACTCACCCCCACAATTTCTCCAGCAAATTCTTTTACTAAATCTATAGTAGCCAAAATTGTGCCGCCAGTAGCTATCAAATCATCAACTATAATCACTTTTTCTTGAGGTTTAATTGTATCTTCGTGCATTTCAATTATGGCCGAGGCATATTCCAAATTATATTCTTTGAATTTGGTTTTATATGGCAATTTACCTTTTTTTCTCACCACAGACAATCCTGTATTTAATTTATAAGCCATAGCCCCAGCTAATAAAAATCCTCTAGCATCAATACCCACAATTTTATCTATTTTTTTATCATTATAAGGCTCACACAATTGATTAATAATTTCCTGAAAAATTTCTTTATTTTCCAACGCTGTAGTAATATCTTTAAAATTTACTCCTGTCTTTGGCCAATTTTGTATTTCGCGAATATATTTTTTAAATTCAATTTGCATTTTTTTAAATGTTAATATGTTTAAATGTTAATATATTAAAATGTTTTATTGACGAATGGGCATTATTAAATACAAATAATCTTTTTTTTCTAAAGGTTTAAGAATTGCAGGATTGTTAGCATTAGAAATTTCTAAAACAAATTTTTCTTCTTTTAAATTAGCTAGGCCTTCCAAAATATAATGATAATTAAAAGTAATATTATTATCATCACCATTAATCTCCCCATTAATAACAGCTTGATTTTCACCCAATTGATTATTAACAGCTTTAATTATTACACTGGCCGGTTTTTTAAATTCAAACATAACATCATTGATGCCAATTTTGGTAAAAACACTAGCTGCTTTAACTGCATTTAAAATTTCATTTTTATTAATTATAATTTGAGTATTGCTTTTAGTAGGAATTATTTGTTTATAATCTGGATACTGTCCATTAATTAGTCTGGAATTAATTTCCACCCCAGCAATTAAAAATATAATTTGATTTTCTTCAAAATAAATTTCCAAATCTTCGTTATTATCATTTTCACTAATTATTTTTTCAATTTCCTGTAAAGTTTTTATAGGCACAATAAAACTACCAGCTTTTTTAATGCTTTCACTTAACTCTATATGTTTTTCAGCTAAACGATAACTATCTGTAGCCACAATTGTAAGTTGTTTTTCATTAAATGAAATATACCCACCAGATAATTCTGGCCTGGCCTCATTGGAAAGCGCTGCAAAAATCACTTGTTCTAGTGCTTCTTTAAATTTTTTAGCTTTAATTTTAAAACCATTTTTTCTTTCTACTTCCGGAATTAATGGATAATCTTCTGCTGATTGAGTTTTAATTTTTGTTTCCCAAGTACCAGATTTTATTTGTATTTCGTTGCTATTTTTTATTAACTCAAAGCTTACTTTTTCATCTGGTAAAAAATTTACAAAACTAGCCAATGTTTTGGCTGGGACAGTTATTTTGCCTTTGTCTTCAATTTTGGCTCTAATTTTATTTTTAATGCCAATTTCTAAGTTAGTACCCACAAATTCCACTCCATCATCCGCAGTAGCAATTAAAATATTATTTAAAATTGGCAAACTAATATTTTTTCCAGAAATCCTAGCCACAGTATTGATGCCTTTAATTAAATTTTCTTTTACACAAGTAAATTTCATATTGTTATTATTAATTAATATTTAAATATAATTTAATGATAATAATAAGCCCAGTGGATAACCAATAATTTTTTTTAAAATATGCTGTATAAACTTTTTAATTGTCTTAAATTTGAATTTTAGACTTGTTGATAAAATATTAACAAATAAGTGTAAAAAAAATAAAATTATGTTAATAAAATATGTTGTAAAATAAAATAATATTTTTAAGCACGTTATTTATAATTTTATCAACATATTTGTACACAATTTTTAATCATTATAAAGTTTTTGTTTGAGTAAAAAAATATCCTGTTTAATTTTATCATTTTCTAAAACTAACTTTTTAACTTTTTCATAAGCGTGCATGGCAGTGGTGTGGTCTCTACCGCCAAGTTCTTGACCAATATTGGGAAATGATGAACCAATTTCTTCTCTAATTAAATACATGGTAATTTGTCTTGGTTCAACTAATTCTTTTTTTCTAGATTCACTAAGAATATCATCCAATGATACATCATAAAATTCTGCTACAATTTTAATAATTTTTTTGATTGTAATAGCACTTTGAGGTAAATGTTGATTAATGGTCTGTAAAATATTTTTAACGTCTTCCAGAGTGACTTCTTTGTCATGACTAATTAAATCACAATGGGCTATAATACGATTAATAATACCTTCTATTTCTCTAACATTGCGACCGGAATTGGTAGCCAAAAATAAAACAATGTTTTTATCTAAAGAAAAGCCTTTTTCAATTAATTTAGCCTCAATAATAGCAATTTTAGTTTCTGTGTCTGGTTCAGCAATATCGACAATCATACCCCATTCAAAACGTGATTCTAATCTTGATTCTAAACCAGCAATAGCCTTAGGAATTCTATCAGAGGAAAAAATTATTTGTTTATTATTTTGATGTAAATCGTTAAAAGTATGAAATAATTGTTCCTGAGTTTGTTCTTTGCCGGAAATAAATTGAATATCATCAATAATTAAAACATCAATATCTCTAAATTTGTTTTGAAATTCCTTGGTTTTATTAGAACGAATAGCAAAAACGAATTGATTGGTAAAATATTCACTGGTTGCATATAAAAGTTTGGCTTGCGGATTTTTTTTAACTATTTCATGACCAATAGCTTGTAATAAATGAGTTTTACCTAAACCCACACCGCCATAAATGTAGAGTGGATTATAGGATTTGCCTGGGTTTTTAGCCACTGCTTGAGCAGCTGCAAAGGCTAGTTCGTTGCTTTTACCTACAATAAAAGTTTCAAACACATATTTAGGATTTAATCCATGATTATCGGTTTTAAGGTTTTCGGTATTTTTTAATTCTAAATCATTTTTAATAATATTTTTTAAATTATGCACGGAATTAGTGGTTTTTTCAGGCACCAAAGAAACTTTATAATATATTTCATTGAGTTTGTTTTGGGTTATTTTTTTAAGAGCCGAAATAATAGCTTTATTGTATTTATTTTCTAGCCAAGTTTTGGTAAATGTGTTGGGTACGGCTACAATAAGCTTATTATCTTCTTGTTCTAAAACAAAAGTATTTTTAAACCAAGTAGTAAAGTTAGCTTTAGAAATAGAAACTTCTAGTTCTCCTAAAATAGCTTGCCAAAGTTGCTCATTATTCATAAAATTAATTCCGCTTAAGCAGAGTAAATAAATAAAATTTATTTTGTTACTTATATTTTATCAGTAATAGATAATAGGCGCAATATGCCTAAAAGTTAACAGCTTGTGGAAGGAGTGTGTATAAAACAAGATTTTTAAAATTAATTGACATAAAAGATTAAAACATGTTATTATAATTAATATTTAAAATATTTAAACTAAAAAAAATATGTCTAAAAGAACCTATCAACCTTCAAAAATTAAACGTCAAAGAGAACATGGATTTTTAGAAAGAATGTCCACTAAAAACGGGCGTAATGTTATTAATCGTCGTCGAGCTAAAGGCAGAAAAAGATTGGCTGTCCAATAGTTTAGCTATAATATTATGCTTACTTTAAGAAAAAAAAATGATTTTGAAAGGGTGGCAAAATTTGGCCAACCCTTTTTTGTGAGCGAATTTGGCTTTAAACTAATTAAAAATAATCTTGGAAAAAATCGCTATGGTATAGTTATATCTTTGCAAGTAGATAAAAAAGCTGTGGTTAGAAACAAATTAAGAAGACAAATTAAAAATATTATTCAAAAAAATGAGCAAAAAATTAAACAAGGCTATGATTTAATGTTTTTAACTAAAGAAAGTCTTAAAAAACTTAATTTTCAAGAAATAGCACAAAAAATAGATTTTTTATATAAAAAATCCAATTTGTGGCTATAATTTGGCTTTTTTTAATTCCCGACTTTTGAAGGCGGGGCATCTAGAGCCCGATAGCTTACGGGCTCGGAGAGGGCGGTTAATTAATCGTTGATAGGCGATTTTGATTATTATTTGGCTAAAATTAGAATAAATTTTTTAAAATTTAAAATTAAATTTTTTTGTGAAATACGTCATTCTTAAACTAATTCTTCTGTATCAAACAACCTTGTCTTTAGATCATGGATTTTTAAAATTTCTTAAACCTTATGGATTTTGTAAATTTAGGCCAACTTGCTCTGAATATATGTATTTAGCTATTGACAAATATGGTGTTATATTGGGTGGTATTAAAGGGATTAAAAGAATTTTGCGCTGCCACCCCTTTTCTAAAGGTGGTTATGATCCAATTAAGTAATTTAGACAGCTAATATTAGCAAATAATTGTTTAAAGAAATAAATAATGTTATAATAAATTCTATATGTTCACCCAACTTTATCATACCATACTTTACCAACCAATTTTTAATCTTTTGGTTTGGTTTTACAATATTATTCCCTTGCATGATATTGGTATTGCTATTATTTTAATTACTATTGTTATTAAAATAGTCCTTTATCCATTTTCAGTTAAAAGTATTAAAGCCCAAAAAGCTTTACAAGAACTTCAACCAAAAATGGAAGAAATTCGCCAAAAGTTTAAAGATAATCCCCAAGAAATGACCAAGGCCACCATGGCTTTATATAAACAAGAGAAAATTTCTCCTTTTTCTTCGTGTTTGCCTTTAATTATCCAATTACCGTTTTTTGTTGCTGTCTACAGTGTTTTTCGTAAAGGTTTAACTAATAATCAAAATTTAGATATTTTATATAGTTTTGTCCAAAATCCTGGTCAAATTAACACCTGGTTTATTGGTTTAATTGATCTGGCTAAAGCTAATATAATTTTGGCGGTCTTGGCTGGCTTGGCTCAATATTGGGTGTCTAAAATGTTGATTACTAAAAAACAACCCGCTGTAGCCACAGCTAAAGATGAAGATATGGCAGCCAAAATGAATAAACAAATGCTTTATTTTATGCCTCTAATGACTATTTTTATTGGTTTTTCCTTACCAGCTGGTTTAACCCTTTATTGGTTTGTGAGTACACTTTTGACGGGTATCCAACAACTATATCTGTTTAAGAAAAAAGTAACGCTAGAAATTATTGATAAAAAATAAAATATGAAAATTACTAATAAACAATTGATTGGACTTAAAGTGGAAACACAAAGTGGCCAAAAATTAGGCACTATTCAAAGTTTTAATATTCAAATAGATTCACAAAGCGTTGTGGAATATACTATTAAACCAGAAGGTTTAATTAGGGGTTTAATTACTGAAGAATTAATAATTAGTCGAGGACAGGTGGTAGATATTAGTTTAGAAAAAATGATTGTTGATGATAATAGTCTTACCGAGGAAATAAAAGAGAGGATTAAAAATCCTCTTAAGAAAAAAGCTGTGGCCGGGGCTTTAATGAAGAAAAAATAAATTTTAATAAAAAATTTTTAATAACAGGCGAAGGTGAGTTGAGCAGATTAAACAATAGTTAGAATTTTCTTTTTTTCCCCACAATTATTTTAAGTTTTTTAGTCGATATTTTAATATCTAAGGGTGTTTTAAGAATTTTAAAATTATCAACCAAGACGGATCCACTTTTATTAAGTGGATTTTTAATATTTATTTTTTTAACTCTAAAAATACTTTCCGGGAGTTGTTTTTTTTCTGTTTTTAATAAAGATTGAAAAAATTTATCCAAAGAAGCATTGGGTTTACGCTCCACAATTACTTCTAAAAAAACATCCTTGGGGTTAAAAAAATTTTGGTCATTTAAATTAGTATTAAATTCCGGTGAAAAATTATAAATACTAATTAAATTATTTTTATTGGTTAAAGAAAGTTTGAATTTTTCGTCGCAGTTTAAAGTTAAATTATTGTCATGGATTTTAATGGAATTAATAAAATAATCATTATTAACCTCGCCCAAATTAATAGTCTCAACTTTTCTGGCGGCGATAATTTCACAGGCCTCTAGCGGATCATCAATACCCAAAAAATTGGCAATACGATTATTGATTTTATCAATAGGAATTATGCCTACTATAACCTCTTGATTGGCAACTAAATTAACCACTTGGTTGATGGTTTGATCATTGCCCACAGCGATAATATTTTTAGCTCCTTTTCTAATGGCATCTGTCACTAGTTCTTTAACGCTTTTTAAAATGGACATTTTAATTATTCTGTCTTTAATACCCAAGTCTGTAATTTTACTTTCTATTTGAGTCAAAATTTTATCGTATTTTTTTTGGCTTAAAAATTGATCGTAGATATAATAATACATAGAAATAAACGTCAAAATCCAAATGACAAATTTCAAAAAAATATTTTTTTAATTGGTAGTTGGAAATTTGATATTTAGCATTTGTAACTACTCTTCTTCCTCATTCATTGTTTTAAACACAGTATCTTCGCCATTCATTTTTATTTGACCATTAATTTGAGCGCCTGTTTCCATGGTTAAAATTTGTGCTTGAATATCACCCCTAATTCTGGCTTTACTGGATAATTCCAAATGGTTTTTAATAATTAAGTTGCCTTCAATTTGTCCTCCCACCCAAGCATTTTCTGCCTCTATAGCAGCTTTAATAATTGCTTCTTCACCCACGCGCAAAGATTTTTGAGTTTTAAAAGAGCCCAGCATTTGTCCTTCAATAATTACATTACCATCAGCATTAAAATCGCCTTCTACTTTAACAGATGGACCAATAATTGTTTCCACATCTTTAAAATTTTCTTTTGACATAATTTTATGGTTTTAGTTCTTACTTAAGAACTAAAAGTAAATTTTTAATATTTAGAGGTTAAAAAATATTTTTTAAATTATAAATAATCAATTTTATCTTATGTTTTTTTTGATTTTTTGTAAAGCAAATGATAATATAATAATATTATTTTTTAATATTTGTGTATGTCCTTGTAGTTCAATGGATAGAATAATCCCGTCCTAAGGGACAGATGGGGGTTCGATTCCCTCCGAGGACAATTTTTTAGAGTTAATTTTCCAACAATTTTATTAAACCGGGCTTATCGTATAGTGGTAATACATCGCATTCGCATTGCGGAGACGGCAGTTCAATTCTGCCTAAGTCCACCAAAGTTGATTATAAATAATTATTTTTTATTTTAAACCACCACTTGTTGGTGGTTTAAAAAATTTTAGATAAAAAATATTAAAAAATAAAATGTCTAGACCTGTGTAGACATTTTTTAAATAAAAAAATATTTATTTAATTTTGTCAAACGATGGATTTTTTTGGAAAAATGACTAAAATGGCTAATTTAAGTAAAAAACACTCTTTTTTCATAAAAATTCAATTTTTTTTGGAAAAATGGTGATTTTGGCTAATAATAAACAAAAAGACTAAAAAAAGGCATTTTTTCATAAAAATTCAATTTTTATGAAAATGCCTAATTTAGAATAAATATCTGCCAAAATAATTAAAATTGTTCTACATGGAACAAAATGTTTATCATACTGCAATTATTTAACAATAAAATTAAACCCCGATGGGTAAACTTTATTTTTTTAAATAATATTATCTTAAAAAAAAAGAACTAGCTGACAAGAGTAAAAACTGGTTGTGATTGAGTGAAAATTAATAAAATGTCTAGACGTGTGTAGACAAAATGTGTATAAGTGGTAAAAAAAAGCCATTTTGGTGGAAAACTTTATTTTAAATGTTCTACATGGAACATTTAAAGGCTTATTTTTGCTAAAATAAAAATTGTCTACACTAGTGTAGACAATTTGTGGAAAAGTGCCTTAAATAGAGATTTTTGGTGGAAAACTTTATTTTAAATGTTCTATATGGAACAAAAATTTATTTCATTTTTTTAGCCGCTTGCCAAGCCAGTAAGAAAAAATTTTTATAAGTCTTGGCCAAGTCTTCTGATTCAATCAAAACCCCAAAAAGATTTTTCAGAGAAATAATAAAAATTTTATTTTCTGTAATAACCGAATCAGCAAAAACCGGCAGATTGGCTGGCATAATTTTTATGAGGTGATTTTTTTTATATTTGGTCATGTATTTAAAGCCGGCTTCATTAAAAGAAACAATTTCCATCATTTTTTTATTTTTAGAAGAAAATTTCTTTAACCAATAATCAAGCAGGTTGGGAAAGTTTTTCTCTATTTTTTGTATGTCGGTGCCAAAAAAATACAGTTCTTCAGAGGGAAAAATGATTTTTGTATAAATATTCCAAATTTCTTCTTTACCCTCATAATATCTAATCTTTGGCTTGGGACCGCGATTAAATTTCGCTTCATAAAAAGGCAGTAAATCTTTAAAGTTTTCTATTTTTTCCTTATATTTATTTAAAATAAAACTTGGTTTTTCTGCTGTATACAAAGTGGTACTGTGTTTTTCAATTCTCGTGACATAGCCTTTGATTACTAAATTATCCAAATTTAAATAGCAGGTTGGTCTTTTGATGCCTGCTTTTTTGGCAATGTTTAAGACTGTACTGCTATTTAACTCTAAAACAGCTAGGTACACTCTGCTTTCGGTTGGGGAAAGCCCCAAATCAACTAATAATTTTTCTTCTATTTCCATATATAAAGTATAGCAAATTTTCTTAAATGTGTCAATAATTCTGACAACATGTCTTATTAAATAAGGTATTATTGCCTAACTTAAGCCATTAGAACATTTTTAAATGTGGCATAATTATTGACAAATACCTTTAAAATGCTATTCTAGTAATAGAGAATGAGAAGAGAGAAAAAGTGCCAAGAGGATTAATTTCCTCAAAAGCACCAGATATTAGATTTATAACTCTCAACTCTTCTCACAACAAGGAAGAGTTTTTGAATGGCAAATAAAAAGATATACAGCACTTTAAAAATTTATTTCCAGCAGACTTATGCCTTAAAAACTAAGAACGACCAAAGTATGATTGCTTTTGATCGTTTGACAATAATTAAGGCACTATTCTGCTGGAAAGTCCGGCAGGAGTATTCACTAAAATACGAGGTGGTTATGGAAAAGATGATGATCGCGATGCTGGTATTGGCCGTTGCCACCATGGTGATGGCCCAAAAAGTCACTGACATAAAAGTTTCATCTGGCCAAAGCGCTCTTAGCTCTGGCCTGGGTGGAGCAGTAACTGTTCTTGATTCGGCAAAAAGTATACTTTTAATGGCCGAGTTCAACAGCACCTTGGGGCAATTTATTTTTTTAAAAAATCTGCCCTCAGGGATTTCAGTAGGTCCTAGCTTTGGGGTCTATTATAAAACGGTCTGGGCTGGGCCATTTGTCGGTTACACCCCAAACTTTGCCAAGTTTGTAACGTTCACCAGCTGGTTTGGTGTAATGGCTGGTGAAGTATTGAAACCGACTTGGAAGGCGAATTTCTGTTTTGCATATCATTCTGTGGATGTTGTAGCTGGTAATTTTGGTGCAGGTTTCTCTGTGTTGCACTACCTGGATGAAAAACCAGCGCATATGCCGACGATAAATTATTCTTTGCCTTGTGGTAATGAAAAAATTATTTTGTCGGCAACCTATAACCTAGATAAAAAAACGCCGTTATTCATGGCAGCGTTGAAACACACATTCTAATGATGACGAGTCAGCAGTACGGCCGAGGTGGCAACATCTCGGCTTTTTTATTTGCAGGTTGACCAAATAATTTCAAACAGTTGCTTGCCCATATTAATTATATTTTGATTTTCTATAGCCACAGCTTCATAGGGTATGGTTAATTGCTGAATAATTAGTTGTTTAGGAACAACCAGCAAATTAGTGTTTAACTCTGTGTCCATAGGCAATATTTTGACTTCAATACCATAGTTTCTTTGAAATTGTTTAAAGTTTTGAGCCACTTCATTGTCTTGTAAAAGCAAACGAACTCTGGCTCTGTGTTTAGCTCTTTTTTTAATAAAATCATTAAAAAATTCTTCATCTTGAGCTAGCCAACGTTTAGTATCAGAGATGGTTAAATAATCATCTTTAAATTTTAAATCAGCTAAAACGCTGTTGTATAAGCTTTTAATGTTGTTTAGACCTTCATAATGCTTAATAACGCTTTCTATGCCTTTCATTTGATATAGAGATTCGAATTGTGGTAGAGCGTTTTTAAGGGTTTTTTTTCTTTCTTCTAAAAAATCTGCTAATTTATCTGGTTTTTCAGCCACATAGAATTGTTTGAAACCTTTTAATTGGATAGACATTAGCCCTTTTTCTTTTAGAGATTCAATTACTGAATACACAGTAGTGCGTTTTATTTGAGAGGATTGGCTAATTTTAGCGACTGTGCTAGGACCTAAAGCTAAAGAGGACAGATAGATTTCGGCTTCTTTTTCATTTAAACCAATTTTAATAAGGGTGTGGATAAGTTTTTTATCTAACATAAATTTTAGTTTTTAGGGTTTTTTGTCGAAAATTTCGACAAAAAATTTATTCATTTTTATTATAATATAAGCAAAATAAAATAGCAAGTTAATAATTTTGTCGACAGAAATGACACTTTTTGATAAAAATGTGATAATTATAGTGTTAGATAAAGCAGTAAAAATTTTGATAATTAATTTAAATAAAAAGAGCACCTTTAAAATTTATTTGCCAGTAGACTTATGCCTTAAAAACTAAGAGCGGATAAAATCTTTTGGTCTTATTTGCTCGATAACTTTAAGGCAGTAGCCTACTGGCATGGGGCTGGTGGGAGAAAAAAGGAGAAATAGCATGATTCAGGCAGCACGCGAAATGGTTGCTCGATTCAGAGAGGAGGGCGGCAAGCCCCCTTACTCTGAGGGCCTCAAGTGGGTGGCCCAGGTTGTAATATTCCTCCTCGCGACAGAAGAGGAGGAGACAAAAAATTTTTTCTCCGTCAGTTGTGACGGAGAAAAAAAAGTTTTGGTAATTAAACCACTAAGTATGTGCAACGCAACCGTTTCGCTTGCGTTGCACATACTCTCCTCTGGGGTTGAAGGCCCCAGAGAGATTCGAGAGGTAGTCATACCTCTCGAAGCAGTTCCTCCTTCCAAAGACACTGAGAAGTGTCTTTGGTAGAAAAATTCCCGCGGTTGAACTACGCCGCGGGTTTTTTATTTATAGTAAAATAAATCAATTAGTTTATATTATTTTTTGGCCAATAGTTAAAATATTTTTACCATTAAACCAAAAAGATTTTTGACCGTCCTTAACATAATAATTGGCTAAAATTTTAAAATTTGTTTTTGGCAAAAGTTTTTTTAATTCTCGTAAGGTGAAGGCGTGATAATAAATAGGGGATTGATTTTGCCAGAAAGTGAGAACATCTTTTATTGTCATTCCCGATCTAATCGGGAATCCAGAAAAAATATGAGATCCCTCGGTTCCGCCCAGACTTCGTTGGAACTCCACTCGGGATGACAGTATATAAGACCAGACTGATTTTTTGTTATACACATTCCACAAATTCCAGTTGGTCATAATTAAAAATCCATTTGGTTTTAAGACTCTTTTAACATCTAATAATAATTTTTCGCGTAGTTCAACACTGGCAACATGGTTAAAACTAGCGATCATAAAGACACAATCAAAGGAATTATCTGCAAAGTTAGTTAAGTTTAAAATATCACCACGCTCAAAAGCAATGTTTCTGGATTCCCGCTTTCGCGGGAATGACAAAGGTGATAATTGCGATGAAGCAAAAGATAATTGTGCTTTTTTAATTAACTCTAGGCAACTATCCACACCAGTATAATCAAAATTTTCTAAATATTTTTTTAGAGATAATAACAGACGTCCATTACCGCAACCTAAATCTAAAATTTTGCAATTATTTTTCAAATATTTTTCAATGGCTAAATCAATTTCTACCCAAGAAAAATTTCTGGTTTCAGAAAAACTAGACGCAATTTTTTGATAGGATTCTTGGGTAATTTTCATTAAATTTTCTGCAGTAGTTTGGTTCATAAAACAAATTTAACACACTTGCTAGAAAATATAAAGGACTTGATAAAAAAACAATTTCATGATATTTTTAGAGTAAACAAAATTTACTTTAGATATAGGAGGCCCTGATGAAATGGGAGGTCTATTCAAAAAGGTTTATAGAGTCTTTTGTTTTATCTAGAAATAAATTTTCTTCTAAATTTAAAGAGTTAAGACAACATTTAGAATATTGTAGCCGGTGTAGAAGTATTTATGAGGCCGTGGCTCAAAAACATAAAATTGAAATTGGTGTAGATGAAGCTATACGTCAAAGCCCTCCGTTTAAATAAAAAATCAGAAAGATTTTTGTTAGGCCTTATTGGAATAGAAATATGGTTCAAGTGATAGAGAAATATATTGGAGCGGAGACAAATTTCCGCTCTGTTTTTTTAAAAAATATTTTTTTGTCATTCCGACTGGCTTTTTTAGTCGTTAGGAATGGAGCCTGCCTGTCCGGTAGGCAGGGAATCTAAAATTAATAAAAATATAGATCCCTCCACTACGTCCCGTATCCTCGGGACTGCGGTCGGGATGACAAACATGGGTTATGTTTCAAGAGTATAACAAAAATATCAAAAAAATATTTACTAAACTTCCGAAAAATGAGGCCGAATTAGCTGTGCTCAAAAGAAAATTTGCCAAGCAAAATAAAACCAATTTATTAACCAATGCAGAACTGTTAAAAGCATATCGTGGATTAGTAAAAAGTAAAAAAATAAAATCAGATAAAAATTTGGAAGAACTTTTTAAAAAACGTCACATTCGCACACTTTCTGGTGTGGCGCCGGTGGCAGTTTTAATCAAACCATATAAATGTCCAGGCAATTGTGTGTATTGTCCAACCGAAAAGAACATGCCCAAAAGTTATCTTTCCAATGAACCAGCCGTCATGCGCGCGGTTTTGTGTCAATTTGATCCTTTTAAACAAGTGGCCTTAAGAATTAGAGCTTTGGAAAATAACGGCCACGAGACTGATAAAATAGAATTAATTATTATGGGCGGTACTTGGGACTATTTGCCAGAAAAATATCGCTTATGTTTTGTTTATAATTGTTTTTTGGCTGCTAATAATTATAAAAAAAATAAAATATCAAAACTTGTTAATAAAATAACTTGGGACGATTTATATACAGAACAAAAGAAAAACGAAACAGCTAAACATCGAATTGTGGGTTTAACTTTGGAAACTCGGCCAGATTATATTACAGAAAAATCTGCTTGGGCCATGCGCGAACTTGGTTGCACGCGGGTGGAATTAGGTGTGCAACATATTGATGACCAGATTTTAAAATTAAATAAACGTGGGCATGGTGTGAAAGAAACTATTAAAGCTACTAAAATCCTACGCGATTTAGGTTTTAAAATTACTTATCATTTAATGCTTAATTTGCCGGGTTCTAATCCGGATAAAGATTTTTTAATGTTTAAAAAACTTTTTTCAGATTATAATTTTCAACCAGATCAAATTAAAATTTATCCTTGTGTGGTTAATGAATATGCTGAATTATATAATTGGTGGAAAAAAGGCCAATATAAACCCTATACTACTAAGAAATTAACCATGCTTTTGATAAAAATTAAAAAAATAATTCCTTATTATGTGCGCATTATTCGAGTTATTCGCGATATTCCTGAAGAATCTATCGCGGCCGGTAACAAAATTACTAACCTCAGACATTTATTGAAAGTAGAATGTAAATGTATAAGATGTAGGGAGGTAGGACACCAAATAGAAAGGCAAAAGGCAAAAGGTAAAAGGCAAAAAATGGGAACCAAAATGTTTATAGAAAAATATAACGCTAATGGTGGTACAGAATATTTTTTGAGTATGGAATCAGAAGATAGAAAAATTTTGTACGCCTTCTGTAGATTACGCTTGCCTAAAAGTATAAATTTATCCGCCGGAGCAAAAAATGGATCATTAGGAGTGCAGGCGGATAAAATCGCTATTATTCGTGAACTGCATTCCTATGGACAACTGACCCCCATTGGTAGTAAAATAAAATTATCAAGTCAGCACAAAGGTTTGGGCAAAAAGCTTTTAATTGAGGCAGAAAAAATTGCCCAGAAAAATGGTTTTCAAGAAATAGCTGTCATTGCTGGCATTGGTGTCAGAGAATATTATAAAAAACTTGGCTACACAGAATTAAGACAAACATATCTAATTAAAAAATTAAAATAAAATTTAAAAAAGGAGAAATAAATTTATGTCAGACCAAAAACAGACAAATTCAATTAATGAAGTTAAAGCTGGTGAAATTGGTGTTTTCCAAACCATGATTGCCTCTGGCCCAGTGATCGTACAAAAACGTGATGGAGTTTTAAAAACTCTTTTAGTTAAACATGGCGATAAACCAGTTGCCGAATTAAAATGGAAATTTTGTGGTGGAAAGTTAATTAAGAATTCTGGTTTAGAAGAAAATGCTGTGCGAGAAGCCAAAGAAGAAATTGGTGTGGAAGTAAAAATTATTGGGCCTTTGGGTGATGTGGTTTTATGGCAAGAAATTCCAGAGTCTGGCGCAGAAAAACCGCAGGTAATTTTATTAATTCACTATTATGTTGAAATAGATCAAGAGCCAGTTCAAGGAGAAGAAATTAAAGCCATGGCTTGGTTTGATATTGATAATTTGCCAAAAGATTGCGCGCCCAATGTGGCACCGATTATTAAAAAATGCAAAGAAATGTATTTAAAATAACAATTTAAGGCAAAATTTAAGCCTCGCAATTAGCGGGGCTTTTTACTTGAAATATTTTATAGTTATGATAGAATAAGTTTAGTTTAAAAATATTAATCTTAAATTTTATGGAACAAACAATGACTCAATTATTAAACAATCAACCACTTTTATTATTAATTTTAGCTTGGAGTTTAGTTTGGAAAGGTTTGGCTTTGTGGCGAGCTTCTCAAAGAGGTGAAAAAAGTTGGTTTGTGATTTTTTTAATTGTTAATTTGCTTGGCCTACCAGAAATTATTTATTTGCTAGTAACCAATGGTAAGTGTTGCGCTGATGAAAAGTGTTGTTGTGGGGATAAAAAATAATAAAAAATACCCTTTATGACATGGAATTATGTAGCCGGATTTTTTGACGGTGAAGGTTCCATCACTAAAAATGGTAGTGGTTTTAGAATTACTATTGTTCAAACAAACAAGGAAGTGCTGGAAGAGATCAAAAAATTTATTCAATTGGGGGGGTGTTATGGAAATTACAAAAAGAAAACCACACTGGAAAGATTGTTGGGTTTATTATATAGCCAGCCCAAAAGATGTTCATATTTTTTTTAATAAAAGTTTTACCTTATTTAATAGTCAAAAAAAGTTTAGCTATTAAGATAATGCCAGAGTTATATGAACTAGTGAAGAAACAAAAAGAAAAAAGATTGCGAAAAAAAAATAATATCAAAAAAACAAAACAATTAAGAGACAAAGGCAAAACTTATAGACAAATTGGCAAAAAGTTAGGCATTGATTTTGGTTATGCTAGGAGAATTATAATTTAAATAATTTATTATGGTGAGTGTAGCTCAATTGGTTAGAGCACTAGATTGTGGATCTAGCGGTTGTGGGTTCAAGTCCCATCACTCACCCAGTCTTTAGTGCTGAACTTTTTAGTTCGAGGCTAAAGGGAAAAACATCTCTCAGAAACGAGAGGTGCTTTTTATTAAAAGACATTTTTATTTTTTAGACAAGTCTTTTTCTAATTGTTATAATATTGGTATATGAATTCTAAAATTTTCTTAAAAAAATTATTTCTGCCCTTTAAAGAAGTGCTTATTTATATTATAATTTTAACTTTGTTTTTTGTTTATTTATCTTCACTTGTCTATACTGGCGGATTTATAAGTTTTCCTTTTATTATTTTTTATACGGCCCCAATTGCGGCAATCTTTGCTTGGCCAATTACAATTATATTAAATTGGTTTATAGGTTCAATATTAGCAAGAGTGCAAAGAAAAATATTGTCTAATAACAAAAAAGTATTTATTAGTTTTATTGTTATTATATTATTATTAATTTTAATTTATCCTTTTACTCTAAGACATTCATTAATGGTTTTTAAAATATTTCCGAGTAGTTCTGTCTGTCAGGTGGCCACTGATAATAATGGCGACAGAGATGATTGTTATTTTAAGTTGGCAATTAAAAATAATGATGCAAAACTTTGTAGCAAAGCTGGCTTAAGTGATACAGATTGTTATCTACAACTGGCAATTAAAAACAATTCCTTAAGCATCTGTGATATGCTTATCTACCCTGGTAATTACTATTATCAAACAACTTGTTACACAAAATTAGCCATTATAAACAATGATTTAAAAATCTGTGATAGTGTTAGTACTGATAGCATGTATAACAAGTCTGATTGTTATACAGCTTTTGCGCTCGTAAAAAAAGATGTCAGTATTTGCTCTTTGCCTTATCCAGAAGATGATTATATAATTAATCGTTGCAAAGCAACTGTTTTGGGGACTAAATAAGGTTCTTTTTATTTTTAAAAAGTTTTTAGGTATGTTAAGAACGTGAACATTTTTCTTAATTTTGCTACACCAAAGACCGTTTTGCTGCAAAGCGGTTTTTTAAATTAGTTAATAATTTTGTTTTTATTTTTATTTTTTGTTATAATTAATCTATGTTGAAAAATAAATCTAAAATTTTAATTTTTTCTTTAAGCATTTTGTTAATTCCCTTTATAGCTCAAGGGGCCAGTTTGGTAATGGACTGTTATGCCACAGGTAATTGCGGTTTTTGTGATGCCTTAAATTTGGTTACCAAAATTGCCAATTATATTATTGGTCTTTCTGGAGTGGCCGCCTTGCTTATGTTCTTATATGCTGGCTTGACTTTAATTACTAGTAAAGGTAATTCTGCTAAAATATCTAGTGCCACCAAAATTATGATTAATGCAGTAATTGGCATGTTTGTTATCTATATTGCTTGGGCTGGAGTGAATTATTTAATCTATACTTTGACAGACGGCAAACAAACTGGTAAAGGTGTGTCGACCGTTTTTAAACAATCATGGCAAACATTTACTTGTGAGAAAAAACCAACCGCAGGCGATATTATTTGGAGAGATGTAGAAGTTACCAATTCTGGTAATGGCGGGGGGTGGGAAACGAGTACTGCAGTTTTGTTACCTGTTTCTGCCATAGCTTCGTGCACAAGAGCAGTTACAGATTATTCAGGAGGTGTTAATCCATTTCCTAACGGAAGGCATGATCAGGCAAAGGATGTTTCTCCCGCACTCCAAAGGGCGCTTACCTGTATGAAAGATACTCTAGATGCTGGCGCCGGTGGTATGGTTTTAAAATCCTCAGATATTTATATCACTTCTATTAGTGATTCTGCTGGGATAGAAAATTGTAGTGGTGCAGCTTGGACTGATCCAAAATGTGCACATGCTAAAAATTCATGTCACTATGGTGGCTCTACGCCAACTACACCACCACAGTCATATGCGGTAGATATTAGGAGCCAATATTTTCAATCTGCAGATCAAGCCGCTCTTTTGAAACAGTTGGTAGAAAAAGCAGGATGTACCTTTAGAGATGAAACCAACAGAAAAGACGTTAATCCACATTATCATGCAAGTGTGTCGGACTATTGCGGTGGGCAATAGGTGAAATTACCATAATAAAAATAAAAATTTTAAATTAAAATAAAAAATAAATTATGAATCTTAAAGAAATTTTTCAAGAAGCAGCTAATAAAGGAGCCTCTGATGTGCATATTATTGTTGGCAAGCCGCCAATTTTTCGTGTTAATGGTGAATTAAAAGCAGTTAAAGGCGTGCCAGAATTAAATGCTAAAGCAGTGGAAAATTTAATTTATGAAATTTTAACGCCCGTACAAAAGGAAAGATTAATTAATATTAGAGAATTAGATTTTTCTGAAGAGACAGTGGATAAAACCCGTTTCAGGGTTAATTGTCATTTTGAAAAAGGCTATTTAGGATTAGTAGCCCGTATCATACCTTCTCAAATTCCTTCTATGGAAGAGTTGGGTTTACCAGAAGTTGTTTTTGAATTAACTCGCAGGAAACAGGGTTTAATTTTATTAACTGGTCCAACTGGTTGCGGTAAATCAACTAGTTTAGCGGCTATGATTGATTTAATTAATAAAGAAAGATCAGCGCATATTGTAACTTTGGAAGATCCAATTGAATTTGTTTTTACACCTATTAAATCCATTATTAAACAACGTCAGGTTGAAATAGACACTGTTTCTTTTGCTGAAGGCTTAAAACATGTTGTTCGCCAAGACCCTAATGTAATTATGGTTGGGGAAATGCGCGATTTGGAAAGCATTGCGGCTACTTTGACTTTAGCTGAAACAGGACATTTAGTTTTATCTACTTTGCACACTAATAGTGCGGCCCAATCCATAGATCGTATTATTGATGTCTTCCCGCCACATCAACAAGATCAAATTAAAGTCCAATTGGCTATGGTTTTAAATGGGGTTATTTCACAACAATTAATAATTGGTAAAAGCGGCAATCGTTTAGCGGTGAGAGAAATTTTAATTAATGATTCAGCTGTTGCCAATTTAATCAGAGAAGGTAAAACTAATCAATTAAGAACCGTTATGCAAACTTCGGCTGATGTTGGAATGATGTCTTTAGATCAAGATTTGGAAAAGAAAGTGGAAGAAGGCTTAATTACTAAAGAGGTTGCTAATTTATATATGGCCGATGGTAAAATATAATAGAATAAAATAAAAAATCCTATTAAAGAAATAGGATTTTTTAATTGCCCCGTGTAGGATTCGAACCTACGACCACGTGCTTAAGAGGCACTTGCTCTACCAACTGAGCTAACGAGGCGTTATTTTTTTAAAATGCGCTCGGAAGGATTCGAACCCTCAACCTCTTGGTCCGAAGCCAAGCGCTCTATCCAGTTGAGCTACGGGCGCATTAATAAAATTTTAACATAAAATTTAAAATAATCAAATTAAAATTTATTTTATTTTTTTTATTTCAATACTTTTTTTAAATATTTTCCAGTCCAACTTTTTTTATTGTTAGCAATTTCTTCAGGCGTGCCTTCGGCCACAATATAACCACCTTTGTCACCACCTTCTGGTCCTAAATCAATCACCCAGTCGGCATTTTTTATAACATCCAAATTGTGTTCCACTACTAAAACCGTATTGCCAGTGGCTACTAATTTATATAAAACATGTAATAATTTTTTAATATCTTCAAAATGTAAACCAGTGGTCGGTTCGTCCAAAATATAAAGAGTTTTGCCAGTGGAACGACGCATTAATTCGGTGGCTAATTTTATTCTTTGGGCTTCACCTCCAGAAAGAGTATTGGCCGGTTGGCCTAAAGTTAAATATTCTAAACCAACTTCAAAAAGTACTTTTAATTTTTGGTAAATAGTCGGTGTTTCGGCAAAAAAATCCATAGCTTCACTAACTGTCATGGCTAAAACATCGGCAATATTTTTATTTTTATAATGAATAGCTAAAATTTCCTGACGAAATCTTTTACCAGCGCAGTCTTCACATTTTACAAAAACATCTGGCAAAAAATTCATTTCTATTTTTTTATAACCATCACCACCGCAAGTTTCACAACGGCCACCAACCACATTAAAAGAAAAACTACCCACATCAAATCTTTTAATTTTAGCTTCGTTAGTTGTGGCAAAAATTTCTCTGATGGCTGTAAAAACTCCAGTATAGGTGGCCGGATTGGAGCGTGGCGTGCGTCCAATTGGGTCTTGATCGACAGCAATTATTTTATCAAGATATTCTAAGCCAATTATTTTTTCATGTTTGCCGGGTAAATCTTTACTTTGATAAAAATGATGAGCCAGAGCTTTGCTTAAAATTTCGGTCACCAAAGTTGATTTTCCAGAACCAGATACCCCGGTTAAACAAACCAGTTGGCCTAAAGGTATTTTAACATCAATATTTTTTAAATTAAATTCAGCTGCTTTTTTTATGATTAAAATTTTTTCTTTTTTATTTTTTAAGATTGGTCTAGTCTTAAAAGAGATAATATTTTTATTGGCCAAGTACGCACCAGTTAAAGAATTTTTATTTTTTTTGATTTCTTCAGGTGTGCCCACGGCCACCACTTCACCACCATATTTACCAGCGCCTGGCCCAATGTCTAAAATATAGTCAGCCAGTAGCATGGTTTCTTTGTCATGTTCGACCACTAGAATAGAATTACCAAGATCGCGCATGGCTTTAAGTGTTTGAATAAGTTTGGCATTATCTTTGGGATGTAAACCAATAGAAGGTTCGTCCAGAATATAAATAATACCAGTTAAGCCAGCGCTGGTTTGGGTGGCTAATTTTATTCTTTGGGCTTCACCTCCAGAAAGAGTTTGAGCTGATCGGTTTAAAGTTAAGTATTCCAAACCAACTTCTTGCAAAAATTCTAAACGCTTGTTAATTTCTTTAACAATTTGCTCGGCAATAACATTTTCTTCTGCACTTAAAAGTTTGGGTAGTTTTTGAAAAAATTCTAAAGAATTGGCAATGTTTTGGGCCGTAATTTCGGCAATGGATTTTCCTGCTACTTTAACAGCCAAAGCGGTTTTGTTAAGTCTTTTACCAGCGCAAGTTGGGCAAGTAAAAACACGCATATATTTAGTAAATTCACTCTTAAGATAATCAGAATCACTTTCCAAATATTTTTTGTGCAGATTTTTTATAACGCCTTCAAAATCTTCTTTGCCATATAATAAAATTTCTAATTGTTTTTTAGTAAAATTTGTTAAAGGAGTGTTGAGGTTAAAATTATTTTTTTCAGCCACCTTTTTTAATTCTTCAATAAACTTATTTTGATTCTTGGCCAAGGATCTGACGAATGGTCTGATGGCGCCTTGAAGCAAGGTTAATTTTTTGTTAGGAATGATTAAATTTGGATCAAATTCTTCTTTAACTCCGAGGCCAGCGCAATTTTCGCAAGCACCATATGGAGAATTAAAAGAAAAAAGACGCGGTTCAATTTCACTTAAAGTAAAATCGCATTTAGGACAAGCTAAAAATTCAGAAAATAAATTTTCTTTTTTATTTTTAGGATTGTAGATATTGATAAAACCATTGCCCAGATCCAAACTTAATTTAACATTTTTGATAAAGTTGCTATTAAGACTATCGTCTTGCCAATTATTTTTTTGTGGAGCTAAATTTTGTCTGATTAAATTAATTTTTTTTGGCGCTCTAAGTTCACTAACTAGAATTTCTAGAGTATTTTTTTCTTGTTCATTAAAACGCAGATCGTCATTACCTGTTAAAAAAATAAATTCATTATTAAGACGTATTTTTTTAAAACCGGCCGTAGCAATTTCGTTAAGAATTTTTTTGTTAAGACCAATTTTATTTTTAATGACCGGAGCTAATAAATATATGTCTTGATCAGCATAAAGCATAGCCACTTTTTCAATAATTTTTTCTGCAGATTGTTTTTGAATTAATGAGCCGCAGTGAGGGCAATAAATTTTTCCGATTCGGGCATAGAGTAAACGCAAATGATCATAAATTTCTGTCATAGTGGCCACAGTGGAACGGGGATTGTTGGCAATATTTTTTTGATCAATGGCAATAGCTGGCGAGAGACCACTAATAAAATCAAAATCCGGCTTTGATTGAATGTTGGCGAACTGTCTGGCATAAGTCGACAAACTTTCTAAATACAATCTTTGGCCCTCGGCAAAAATAGTGTCAAAAGCCAAAGAAGACTTGCCAGATCCAGACAGCCCAGTGATAACCACAAATTTATTTTTAGGAATTTCCACGTTAATATTTTTTAAATTATTAACGCGCACACCTTTTAAAATTATTTTATCATTTTTAAGAAGAGAAATTTTATTGTTTTTTAGCGCCATATTTTTGTAAAAGAGATAATTACGAAGTGTCTATATTTAACACAATTATACAGCTAATTTGAGCTGAGGTCAAGATGAATAAGTAATAAGTAATAAGTAAAGATTAATAAGGGGTAATAGTAATAAATAAGTTGGGAAAATAAAAAACCTTGGACCCAAAAGGGCCAAGGTATAAGTTGAAGAGTACTCTTTGCTTCTAGCAAGCTGTCTCCTCGTGGTGTAAAAAAAGCATAGGAGATTCAGCAGATCTTTTGCCAAAAGTGCGATTAGCGCGCGGATGATTACAGGTGCAATCTTGTTGTGGTTCTCCAACATCAATTACTGGTATTCCTTGTTTCGACCATTCTTTTTTCATGTCTCTAATTTTTTTCAGTGTTTTTTTTTCGAATTCCATATAGCCCTCCTTATTATTTTTTCATTTTTTTTCTGATTTCTCTTTCAAGAAGTTCTATTTTTTTGTTGCAAATTTTGACATACTCAAGATTTCCAATATGCCCCAAATGCGCCATGGTGCAGACAAATTGCCACACCCCATTATTTAAGCGAAACAAAACAGGTTTTTCTCTGCTTTTATCGCCATGCTCAACAATGACCCGATGGAGCATATTCAAAATTTTTTTTTATTTAGAACAATTTCTTCAGTATTTGGCTCAGCCATTAATTATGCTCCTTTGTTTATAGTGATATTTAAACACAATAATTGGTGTTTTGTAAAAAACATAACAAACAAAAAAAATATGAACCCACAAAAAATCAAAAATTAATTTCAAGAAATGAAAAATTAATTTTATGATGGCTGATATTTTTATTTTTTTTAATAAAATCATTTAACCTCCATTTTTAGGTTGTAAAATAGATTTAATTATATGTGAATTCGTTTTACCAATTTTTAACTTTTAAACCCTCTTCGGCCGCTGCCATTTGAGCTTCTTGTTTGGAAGTGCCTTCACCTTTGGCAATCAATTCATCTTCCAAATAAACTCCAATTATAAATTTTTTATTATGATCAGGTCCAGATTCTTCTAAAACAATATAAGAAGGGGTGACTCCGGTTTCTTCCTGAGCCATTTCTTGAAATCTAGATTTAGCATCCACATAAGATTTGTTGGCCAAAATGGCTGGTAATTTTATGACAATATTTTCTAAAATAAATTTTTTAACAACTTCAAAACCTTGATCTAAATAGATAGCTCCAATTACTGCTTCCATGGCATTGGCTAAAATATAGTTTCTAGCTTTAGGATTTTTATCTTTAGCCTCACCCTTGGACAGGAAAAGAAATTTTTCCACATTTAAAGAATGGGCAATTTCAGCTAGCATTTTGGCATTAACTAAAGAAGCCCGCCAGTTGGTCATTTCGCCTTCGGGATTAGGGTAATTTTGGTAAAGATTTTCAGTCACAATTAATTCCAAAACAGCATCACCAAGAAATTCTAATCTTTCGTTGTGTCCTAAAGCAAAATCTGCATGCTCATTAAGATAGGAACGATGGATGAGGGCTTGTTTTAAAAGATCTTGATTATTGAATTTAATTTTTAAAATTTCTTCAAATAAATTTGTTTCTTGCATATTTTTTTGTTTTTAAGCCAAAGATTCTTCCTCATCGATTTTAATAAGGTCATCTTCAAGGCCAATTTTTTCTTCTTCGGGTTCTTCAATCTTTTTTAATTTTAACTTTTTAGCCAGAGTTTCAAAACTCTGAGGATTATCTTTTTCTAAAAATTTTAATAATTTTCTGCGTTGGCCAATTTTTCTAAGCAAACCTCTTCTGGAAGAAAAATCTTTTTTATGAGATTTTAAATGATCAGCCAATTCTTTAATTTCTTCACTTAAAATAGCAATTTGAACTTCAGTCGAACCAGAATCTGTTTCGTGGATACGAAATTTTTTGATAAGGGCTTCTTTTATTTTTTTGTCTAACATAGTTTTAATTTGGCGTTTATCCGAGCTTTAGGTGTGTTAGACTTGACCTTAAGCCAAGAAAAACGTCATTAATAATAATTATAAAATAATATTTTTATATTAACATAAGTTTTAAAATCTTGCAAGATTAGGAGAAATAGGATAGAATAAAACTGGTTTTTATAAATTTTATTTCTTGCTGACCTGTAGCACAATGGAGTTCGAGCTGACCAAAGCACTTAAACTGCTTTAAGTGCTTTGGTGCGAGAACGGGTTTGTTGTTATGCCGAAGGAATCAACAAACCCAAGTGCAGTAGCCTTCTAAGCTATTTATAAAGGTTCGAAGGTTTCGCTATGCCTGTCGGCATAAAGCTCAACCCTTTGTGACTACCCCGCATTTTGCGGGGTTTAACGCCGCAACTCCTACCGAGGGTAATGTTAAAAATAATTTTTATAAATTTTATTACTTATGCCCCTGTAGTTCAATGGATAGAACACCAGCCTTCTAAGCTGGTTATGTAGGTCCGATTCCTACCGGGGGTAAGATTAATAAAATTTTTGTAGGTCCGAGGGCTCAGCGATCCCGAGTGTTCGGGATAACGCTTCGCCAGTTTTGGCTAATTAAAAGTAAAGCAGTTTACTTTTCAATTGAAGCTTCAACTCCTACTAAGGGTATGGGAAATAAAATTTAAATATTTATAATTTAAAAAATGGATCAAGAAATTAATAATTTAATTAAAAAAGAAGCAAAGAGACAACAAGAAAAAATTACTTTGATTGCTTCGGAAAATTATGCCTCCCCAAATGTTCGGGGAGTTTTGAGTTCTGTTTTAGCTAATAAATATTCTGAAGGCGAACCTGGTAAAAGATATTATCAGGGCAATGAAATTATTGATGAAATTGAAAATCTAACCAATAAAAGAGCTTTAAAAGTTTTTGGTTTAAAAGAAAAAAATTGGCATGTAAATTGCAAAGCAGTTTCGGCTTCGATTGCCAACTTAGCTGTAATCAGCGGTTTGTTAGAGCCCGGACAAAAAATATTAGCCATGAATTTAACCGACGGCGGGCATCTATCGCATGGTTGGAAACTACCGTCTGGCAAACCCATTTCTTTATCTTCAAAAATTTTTAATGTTGCTTATTATGGTGTGGAAAAAAACACTGAAGTTTTTGATTATAATAAAATTTTAAAACTGGCTAAAAAAGAAAAACCTAATTTAATTATTTCTGGTGGCACGGCTTATGCGCGAGAAATTAATTACAAGAAAATGTCAGAAATCGCTAAAAAAGTTGGAGCTTATTATTTAGCTGACATTGCCCACGAAGCCGGCTTAGTGGCTGGTAAAGCTTTGGGCTCACCTTTTCCAGACGCTGACGTGGTAACCATGTCCACACAAAAAACTTTAAGAGGGCCAAGAGGCGCCATAATTATTTGTAGACAAGAATTAAAAGATAAAATTGATCGAGGAATTTTTCCTAGTTTACAAGGTGGACCATTTAATAGTGTAGTTGCGGCTATTGGTGTATGCTTGCAAGAAGTTGAAAGTTTGAAATTCAAAAAATACGCCAGACAAGTGCTTAAAAATGCCAAAGTTTTGGCCAGTGAGCTAAAAAAATATGGTTTTAGAATTATTTCTGGTGGCACAGACAAACATTTATTATTAATTGATTTACGTGATAAAAATATTAATGGCCACGACGCTGCTGTTTTGTTAGACAAAGCAGGCATAGTTTGCAATAAAAATGCTGTTCCATATGAAACAGGTTCGCCTTTTAAACCATCCGGCATTCGTCTCGGCACACCAGCTTGTACCACTCGCGGGATGCGAGAAAAAGAAATGAAAATGATTGCCAAATGGATTTATGAGGATTTAATTGAAAAAAGAAATCCAGAACAAATTTTAAGGGAAGTTGGACAATTAACCAAGAGATTTAAAGTTTAATTATTTCCCCTCTCCTTTATAAGGAGAGGGTAGGGAGAGGTGTATTCTATGCTCACCACACTCTATAACACAGAAGAGAAGAAAAGCGTTAGAAGATTGTTAAGACAATCCATGCCTAAAGGTGAAAGATTATTATGGTCAAAACTTAAAGCCAATCAATTGGGATATAAATTCAAAAGACAATACAGTATTGGATCTTACATAGTAGATTTTTACGCACCAACTCTTAAATTATGTATTGAAATTGATGGGCGTACCCATGAGTATGATGATCAAGCGGAGTATGATAATAGAAGACAAAAATATTTAGAATCAATAGGTATAATTGTTGAAAGATTTAATAGTAAAGAAATTTTTGACAATATTGATTCGGTTGTGGAAAAAATATGGATTACTGGTGAAGAGATAAAAAATAATAAAAAATAATACTACCCCCCCTATTAAGGGGAGGGGGCCAGGTGAGACATTTTTTAAACTACTCACAATTGCAAGACTAAATAAATTTAAAATTTAAAAAATAAAAACTGCCAGTTTTGCAACTGGCAGATGGAGAGACAATTATTTTCAGATGTCCAGTCTTTCTGTGAGTTCCTCAGCACTGGGTATGAAAACATCCCCCAGCTTTGGAAGATCCTCATTTGTAACCTCGCCCCACGTTGCTTTATGCATAATCCAATATCGCGCATTTGTTTCTGACGTCTTGAAATATAAAACACCATTTTTTTTGCAGATGAAGTAACGTCTTATGGCTACCTCTTGGAATGTCATAGTGCCTCCTTGGGAGTGCTGCTGAGTAGTTGAAAATATTGTATTTTGCGTTTTTTGTTATTATTCTTGATGAGAAATTTCAGTAATTTTAAAATGAAGCATTTGATTACACTCAAGCTCCTCCCGTGCTTCTTTGCCTGTCCACATGGGCAGACGTAACAAGTATTTTCCAAGACGGAAGTCATGGGTAGCGATTCTTTTTTCAAAAAATAGATTGCGAGTCATACAAACATGTATTGGAATAATTAGAGGGTCTGCGTCATATGCTTCTTTTAATAATTTGATTAAAAAAGCAGTTCCTGAAATTTTCCAATGGTGGATAACCGGTAGAAAATCCCCTGTTAATGATTACATTAGTTTACTCCTTTCGTGTGAATATTCTGTGAAACACGCTTTTTGTCAAATAACGCCATGTTCCATTGGTGGTGCCACGAAAAATAGAAACACCAACCCATATACCCATGATTAATAAAGCACTTGTGGTGAGTATTGAAAAGATAAAAAAGTTCATTTTTCCTCCGAGTAATAAGGTTAATTTAATAACCTAACCTTACTAAAAATATGCTCAACAGTCAAATTTTGCTTGATGGTTCCAAAGAAGCAGAAAAAATATTTTTAGATTTGAAAAAACAAATCGCGAAATTAAAATTTAAACCAACTTTGGCGGTGATTTTAGTTGGGCATGATCCGGCCTCAAAAATTTATGTGGCTATCAAAGAAAAACGCGCCAAAGAAATTGGTGTTAATTTTTTTAAATATCATTTATCAGAAACTGTTAGCGAGCAAAAAATAGTTAACTTAATTAAAAAATTAAATAATGATAAAAAAATAACTGGCCTAATGGTGCAACTACCATTACCTAAAAAATTTAAGACTAATAAGATTATTTCTTTGATTGACAAAAAAAAGGATGTAGACGGGCTGCATCCCCCTCTCCTTTATAAGGAGAGGGTTGGGGAGAGGTCACCAGAGATAATTTCTCCAACCATCCAGAGTATTTTACATTTGATTAAATTATCTAAACAAAAATTAATTAATAAAAAAGCCGTCATCTTGTGTCATAGTCAAGAATTTGCTGAATCTCTAAAAAAAGAATTAGCCAAAGAAAAAATTAAAGTTTTTATAAAATCAAAAAGTCAATTTACCAATTACCAATTACCAATTACCAATTACCGTATTGTTATTATCGCTCTTGGTAAGAAAAATTTTTTAAAGCCAGCTATGCTAAAAAAAGATGCTATCATAATTGATGTAGGTATAAATCGAGTTGGCAAAAAAATATTTGGGGACGTTGACCCAAGTTGCTTAATTAAAACAAAATATATTTCTCCTGTGCCTGGTGGGGTTGGACCATTAACTGTAGCTTATCTTTTTAAAAATTTAATTAAACTGTCTAAAGTAAAATAATAATTTAAAATTTTAAAAGACCGTTTATAACGGTCTTTTAAAATATTCGTAAAATTAGCAATTAATTCGCTCTAATTAGCAAGTGATTATTTTAACAAGTCATCAATCACGCTTTTTATATTTTCGTATGGCAAAGCGCCAGGAACTAATTTGTTGTTGATGAAGTTAGATGGTGTGCCTTGCACTCCAGAATCAATACCTAAATTATAATCAGCAGTAATTCTTTCGGTGTATTTGGCGTCTTTAACACAAGTATTAAATTTTTCTGTGTCTAAACCTAAGTCTTTAGCAAAACTGGCAAAACTTTCGGCAGTTAAAGTGCTTTGATTAGAAAAAATCATATCAGACATTTCCCAAAATTTTCCTTGCTCATTGGCACATTCAGAAGCCAAAGCTCCTGGCATACCCAAAGGATGTGATTGAATAGGAAATTGTTTAAAAACCCAAGCCACCTGACCATCATAATCTTCAACTATTTTTTTTAGTGTTTCATGATGTTTGGCACAGTAAGGGCATTGAAAATCTGAAAATTCGAATATTTTTACTGGAGCATTTTTATCACCCCAGACATGGTCGCTGTCAGTAATTTTTAAATCAACAACAGGTTCTTTCGCTTCAGCCTGTTCACCAGCTACTTGTTGCCCAGAGTTCTCAGAATTAGTGGCAGTGTTTTTAGTAGAATCTTTTTTGGTTATACCAAGTCCTACAAAACCGATTGTGGAGATGATAGCAACACCCAAAACAAGACCAATAAAAAAATTTGTTTTAGGGGAATCAGTGATAAATTTTTTGGATTCATTTTTTGTTTCTGACATATAAAATATATTTGACCATTGTTAAAAAACAACTGGTTGTTAATTATTAATATTTAAAATTTTAGCTAATTCTGCTTTATTAAAACCAATGATAATATTTTCTTGGCCGTCTTTTTCAATAATGGTGACCGGTACGCCTTGTTGCTTGGTTTTTTCAACCATATATTGGGCTGCTTTTTCATCGACCATGACATCAATATCAGTGTAGCCAATTTTGTGTTCATCTAAATATTGTTTGACCATTTTGCAATATCCACAATAGGGGGTGGAATAAATAGTAATTTTTGTTTCAGGCATAATATTTGTAAGAGCAAAGCTCTGGTTAATTGTTAACAGTAGTATTAGAGTATCATTTTTTAAAAAAGTAGGCAAGCTACTAAGTTTATTTCTTTATTCAAAATGTAAATTCATTTCAAAATTCTTGATTTTCTCTTTAATGAGTGGAAATTTGTTTAAAGTTGGATCTATGTGTAAAATTTTATCAACCCAAGGTTTGGCTTTTTTAATCAATAACCAATCGGTGAGTTTAGCAATTTTTAAAAGATCATTAAAACCCGATTGTTTAATGCCATAAATTTCTCCAGGACCTCTAAACTCTAAATCTTTTTCTGCTAGTTCAAAACCATTTTTGGCTGTGAGCATAGCATGCATACGACGCATAGTTTCTGGACTTTCAGATTCAGTCATTAAAAAACAATATGATTGGTATTCACTTCTGCCAACCCGACCGCGAAGTTGATGCAATTGCGAAAGCCCAAATCTTTCTGCTGATTCGATCATCATGACTGTGGCATTAGGTATATCGATACCCACTTCAATCACCGCGGTAGCTACGAGGATTTTAATTTTTTGGGCTTTAAAATCTTGCATTATTTTTTCTTTTTCTTCGACCTTAAGCCGTCCGTGTAATAAACCCACGGAAATTTCCGGGAATATTTTTTTATCCAATTTTTCAAACTCTTCAACCACGGCTTTAACACCCAGTTTATCCGAAGGATCAATCAAAGGACAAACAATAAAAATTTGATGGCCGGCTTGGATTTGTTCTTTGATAAAATTATAAACTTGAGCTCTTTTTTCTGGACCAATAATTTCTGTTTGAATAGCCATGCGGGCCAAGGGCATTTCATCAATAATAGATAAATCCAAATCGCCATAAAGGGTCAGACTTAAAGAGCGAGGAATGGGAGTCGCGGTCATCGACAATAAATGGGGCATGGTTTGAATATTTTTGTTGCTCTGAGATTTTTCTTTAAGCATTTTTCTTTGACTTACCCCAAAGCGGTGTTGTTCATCGATAACCACTAGAGCCAAATTATTAAAAATAACTTTTTCTTGAATTAAAGCATGCGTGCCAATAACTAAATCGACCGTGCGGTCTTTTATTTTTTTAAGTAGTTCTTTTTTACTTAGATGTTCATTGTTAAAATAGGTTAAAGAACTGGTTAAAAGGGCAATGTTAAAATTATATTTTTGAAAATTTTTTTTAAAAACATTAAACTGTTGCTGGGCTAAAATTTCCGTAGGTTCCATGCAGGCCACCTGCAATTTATTTAAGAGCACATTAAAAATCGCCAAGGCTACGGCAATGGTTTTGCCAGAACCCACATCACCTTCGAGCAAACGGTTCATGGGTTTGCCGTGATTTAAATTTTTAATAATTTCCCAAGCAGCTTTTTTTTGCGAGTCGGTTAATTTAAAAGGTAGCTGGTCCACAAATTCTTTAGTTTCTGTGGCAAAAAAATTAATTTTGGGGCTTTGCAACTGAGCCAATTCTTTTTTAATTAAACCAGAATGAATTTGTAATAAAAATATTTCATCAAATTTCAATCTGTTTTTGGCTAATTCCAAAGTTGCTTGGTCTTTGGGAAAATGAATTTGATAAATAGCTTGTTGCAAGGCCAAAAATTTTTCTTGGAGCATGATTTCTTGGGGTAACCATTCTTGAATTTGCGCGCTAACTGGTAAGATTTGTTTTAATAAAAATCTAATTTGTTTTTGAGAAAGTTTTTCAGTGCTGGAATAGACTGGCACCAAACGATTGGTGTGCATAGTGGCTTTTTCAAACTTGCCGATTTTTTCAAATACAGGGTTATGGAATTCCGCACTATGATCGGTGATTATGGGTTTGCCTGACAAATAAATTTCATCGCCAATATTTAAAATTTTAGCAATAAAATTTTGATTAAACCAAATAATTTTAATTTGGCCAGTTTCGTCGGCCACCACAGCTTCGGTAATTAACATGTGTTTTTTAAAAGAACGTCTGCTGCTAATTAATTCGACTTTAACTCTAAGTGTGGTTAAAATATTGGGCACCAATTTTTCAATTTTAATTAAATTAGAATAATCATCATAACGAAAAGGAAAATAAAACAACAGGTCTTCAATGGTTAAAAGACCCAGTTTTTTAAATTTGGGAGCCAGATCTGCCCCCATTTTATTTAAAGTTTTAAGTTCAGTATTTAATTGCCAAGACATAATAATTACATTTTAACAATATTTAGGCTTGTAGGCAAAAATAAAACACCTCGATAAAATCAATCTTATCGAGGTGTTTTAAGGTTGAGGTTCAGCCTCATCTGCTTGATTGCTCATAAAGCATTTTTAGGCTTTTGATTCATGGTTAGTTTCTTTATTTTTAAAATAAAGAGTACTCAGAATTGTGCCCAAGGCACAACCAAAAGCATAAAGTAAAATTAATTGCCAATTATTAATATCATTGACAACCGTTTCTAAAACATAATACCAAATAAGGATATTAATGATGGTGATAGTTCCACTGGCAATAATTTGGTTTTTTGTTACTACCTTTGTCCAGGCAGTGACAATAAGCATTTCTAAAATGCCAATAAAAAATAATATCATATATTTCTCATTTAGGCTGCTTTTTTGCCACTTAGTTTGTAAAAGAACATGAACGACCTTTAATTTGAGTAGAAAAAAATCAACCACTTAAAGGTAAAAAGGTTGATTTTTGTCTCTAAAGCCATTATACTTCAGAAAATATTTTTTGTCAATTTTATCTTTTTATCATTATTTTTATTATTTTTTATAATTATCTTTGCCCTCGGTAGGAGTTGTGGCGTTAAATAAAAACTAAACTGCTTTAGTTTTTATAGCCACAACGGGTTGAGTGATGTGTCCCTTTAGGGACACCGCGAAACCCACGGACCTACAAAATACCTTTACTTTTACTGGCAGATTTTTTTATGATCATCTTTGCCCTCGGTAGGAATCGGACCTACATTGTGAGCTCCGCAAGCTCATGTCCTATCCATTGAACGACAAGGGCAAAGATAATAATACAAAATAATAATTCCGAAATAGATTATTTAAAAAATCAAAGTTTTAAATATCTAGCCAAAGCATCAGCAGTTGATTCATTTTCTTTAGTTAAATCTTCTTGCAAATGGTCTTTTAAAATTTTTCTAACTGTTAGTGGATTTTGCTCAGCCAAGGGAATGGTTAAAATTGGCATGAGACCAGATTGTAATTCAAAATAAATATTTTTTATTTGTGGTGGTTCGTAAAGCAACCAAAATTTTTTAATCTCTTTAAAACGATAAAGATTATTTTCTATTAAAATGCCATTGCGTACAATACTAAAAGTTAATTCTCTTGGTTCTTTGTTATGATTAATAAATATAATAATGGCTACCATAATGATAATTAAACCAAACAGAAAATTGGCAGTTAAAATCGCATAAGCTAAAAAAGCTAAAAAAATTAAGGTAGCAAAAATGTACCAAGATTTTTGTCTTTGGTGATTGGGATATTCTAGAAAATTCCAAGACAAAAGATTGTGTTCAGGGGTCATATATTTGGGTTTTAGTTTTTAAAATATAGAATTCGGAAGGGGCGACCTGTCTGCCGGTAGGCAGGGATTCTCAATGTTTTTCCATCCCGAGTTTTCGGGATAAGGAAAAACTGTTCGAATCGCACCGACAAATGAAGCAGTTCATTTGTCTGCTTGAGGACATCTATTCGGAAGGGGCGAGATTCGAACTCGCGGTGAGTTGCCCCACACACGCTTTCCAAGCGTGCGCACTAGACCAACTATGCGACCCTTCCATGTTTTTTTATTTTCAATAACTGTTTTTATTGTACTTTATTTTTAGAAAAAAGAAAAGCCAAAATTAAATTAATCTCGGCTTTATGGTGAGTCTTTTGAATATTCTCCGGCTATCTCAATGATGCCGTTTTTCCTTTGCGTTGGTGATTTATATTTGTCTAATAATCTGCCAAAGGCATTAATAATTTCTTTTGTGGTTGCACCTGGCAAATGTACCAGAACAGGAATTTCTCTTTCTGGGTATTTAGTAATAAAATTTTGGGCTGTTATCACAGAACTTTTGATTTGCAAAGGGAATGTCAGGATCACTTTTTTAGCAACGATTTTGCCAAACCGGTTTTCTTGTTTTGTGTGTGTAGTAATTGTAATTTGCATATCAATACCATAGCGATCTCTTTTAGAATAAGTGGTGGTGGGAATGACGGTTACCACACCCTTAAGACTCGCCAAAGAAATGAGTACTTTTTGCACACTTTCTTCGCCTCTGTTTGTTTGCGAGGCAATTATTATTTTTTCTAAATCAGGATGGAATTCATAAGGTATTTCTTTAAGAGACGCTACGGTATGCTTGGGCATTATTTTTTCCTCCAAATATTTTATATTTTATTTTAATAGGCTATCAGAATTATTATGAACGGTCAAGTTGTGGATTAAATAAAAGTTTTAAAAAAATAAAAATAAAAAAGCCCGTCTCCTAAGAGACGAGCTTCTGCCTTGTCCTGATGGACTAGGCAACAACTTCGTTGGGGGCTGGCACAGTGTCGGTGTGGCCGTTGCCACCATTGGTCGTGACATCGGCCGTGGGCTGTTTGGCAGCCTTTTTGCCTTTGCCACCTTTGCTTTTCGCTTCCGGAGCGGGCGCCGATGCCGGTTCTTCAACCGGAGACGGTGCATCGGGGACGGGGGCAGTGATCGGACGGGTAATGTCCTTGACCCACATGGCGCACTGGCGTTCGCCTTTCGCCATACTTTTGAAAATGGCCATAGCCGCCTTAAAGGCTTCGAGATACTTTTCGCCGACTCTTGAAGAAAAATTCGGCAGAGTATCCGGACGTCCTTCGACCACAAACGCTCTGTTGATGGCGTTCTCACGCAAAACTTCCCCGGTCATACTATTGACTGTAAAATTCGCGACCGAGATGTGGGCGTGATAGACTCCGTTTTCAATGGCTTCCACCATCAGCATAACCGTTATGCCGTCCACAATGTTGTTGACATAGGCGACGATGTAATCTTTTTGGCCGTCTTGGGCGGGTACAAATGACCCATAGGGGGCACTGCCATCTGTAAGACACGGCAGGATGACGAATCCATTGCCATTTTCATCCTTTCCGCGTCTTTCAACAGACTTGAGGGCATAAACCGGTTGAAGCGGACCGCCCTCTTGATGGGTCACACCATCGCGTTCCCATCTTTGGATACACGCGTGGTTGGCAATGTCCTCGGGTAAGGTGATTTTGCCGTGATCCAAATGACACGGCACCACGGTTATCCCCGAGTCCTTTTCCGTCCCCGGCAAATTGCCGTTGAGCACACGGGTTTTTACCCATGGGATGTCGTCTCTCAGCTGGGTCAGTTTTCCGGGGAACAGTGCTACATACCCAATACTGATTTGGTTGGCGCCCGGAATAAAAGTTTCGCTCTTTTTCATTTTTTCCTCCTCCACCATGGGAGTTAAGAAATTAAACAACACTATGACCAACGAAAAGCTATTAATTTTTCGCGGTCTGTTTATTAATATAAAATACTGGCTCGTTAGCTTGATTGCTTGAAGTTTATCGGGCCAGATATTTTTGAGATTGAAAATTGCGCAATTGATCTATTAATAGAAACAACAGATCCGCGCTCATTTAAAACAGCCGGTTTTATCCATATACATCCCGCTGTTTTCTTAACAAGAACCCCCGTTATCATTTTAGAATGAACAGCCACGAATGGGCCCCTTTCATCCTTAGTAGGGATACTTGTTTGATATACAAAAGTGGCTATGGTTTTTGCCACAAGTAATCACCTTTTTCCTTCCTTAATATATTAATATTTGTCAACGAGCTGTTTTTATTAGAATATACAAGCTTAGCATAGATTGAAAATTTTGTCAAGGTTGACAAAAATATACAAATAAAGTATGCTGATTTATTAAATAGTAATTTCAAATCAGGTCATTTAATAGCAGGAGGTTGTTATGCCGATTCCGGAAAGTTCACTGTTGCATCTTATACGTGATCAATTGGCAACCTTGGTTGCACTTGGTCTGTGTGCCGCTCTGTATTTTTCCATAGATCGCCTTAGTATTTTTTTTGAAAAGAAAAAGAAGATAGGAAAAAAAGTTGTTTTTTTAATTGATGTAATTGAAGGTGTTATTGCCTTTGCTGGCATTGTGTTTATGTTTTTAACTCTTTTTAATTATTTTGATATTGATTGGTATAGCTGGTGGATTATGCTCAACGCTCCAGCCAGATAACAGGAGGTACTATGTGGGAACTTATTAAACAAAACTGGACGCAAGGTTTTGCTACGCATTTTTTGGTAGCTGTATTGTTTTTTCTGGCCGGTTTGTGGTTTGTCGAAAAAGCAGATGATTGCAAAGATGAAGGTAGCAAAACATTGGCCATATTTTTTGCCACCTTACATTCCATTTGCTGGGCGGCAGTATTGGTTCTTCTGATTAAAGGAATTACCAACACTGTTCTCTGGCCAATAGTGGTGAATTTTGTGGAAAGTTGGTTTTAAATATTGGGAGGTTGAGATGAAAAAACTACTTGTTTTGACAGTTGTTTTTTTGTTAGTAGCGTATGTGGCCTCGGGATGTTATAGCCCGATTCACAAGTCGCTAGCAAATTACAACAATAGCCTGAGTGCTATGAATGAAGCTGTCTCTGAAAAAATTAAATCTGGAGAGGCAGAGTCAATCACCGGGACTGTGGCCGAGATAATTACAGAACAGACCCCGGTGGGGGTTGTTGGCCAGACTAAACAGGTTAAAATTTATAAGCAAGAGTACGGTCATAGATCTGCTGGAGATGAAAAAAAATCTTCTCGTTCGCTGACTCCTCAGAGACAAAGACAAGCAGAGGAAGATATAAACTCGGCTGGGGCAGTTCGAAACCCCAAGTCGCGAAGATGACAGACACAAACGGCGCTCAATGAGTGCCGTTTTTTATTTTTTAATATTCTTTTCTATTAAAATAGAGGAATAAAATTTATCCCCTCCTTTTCAAGGAGGGGTGCCTCGACGGAGTCGGGCGGGGTGGTTATAGTAGTAAGACAAAATTAATTTAATAAAATATACTTTATGGTAAACAAAAAACCGACTGGGTGGTCGGAGTTAAGAAAAATAATTATTTTTTTAAGCAGTTTTAATAAGTTTAATAACTTCGGTAATTACATAATTGACCAGAACGTAGGAAGCAAAAATAATAGCTAAACCAATAACCGAATCTCTTAAAATATTATTAGCTTTTTCTACTTTTTTTGTTTCACCAGCGGCTGTCATATAGAGAAAACCAGCATAGAGCACCAGACAAACAAATATTAAACCCAAAAATGAAAGAGCGGTATTAATAATATTAATCACAATGCCTTCAAGGCCAACATTGCTAGTTGGCAATTCAGCGCCTTGATTAAAAATGCCTAAATTAGTGGTGATAGCATCAAAAATAGAAGCCTGTGAGGGCACAGGAATAAAACAATAAAAAAACAAAGCAATAAATAAGATAATTAGCAATGGTTTTTTAGAAAGAGAATAAAGCATATTAAACTAGTTACCTTGCGTGCATGTATGATTTACACAAGTCCAACCTATTGGACTTTCGCCAGTACAATCACTAGCATCTATACATTGAACACTTTGACACACATCACACATCCCAGAACTTATAATACATTTGGGCAGTTGCAATCTTGTACTACATGAACAATCAGAGTCCTGTGTACACCCAGAACTTGGTAATTCTGCGCCTCGTGGCTCTCCACTTACTGGATAAGTAGTATCACTTCCAGCTCCAATATTACTTTTTACTTGGCTGATAACAAAAGCAGTAATAATATAAGATAATAAAATTATAGCCACACCCACCACAGCAGAAGTGATAATGCCATTGGAATCTGTGATTTGTTTACTATCTCCTTTGGCAAACATGCGTTTAGCCCCACCATATAAAACTAAAATTACAAAAGCTACACCCAAGAAACCCAGAATAGTGTAAATTATTTGTCCAATAATAGCAGTTAAATCGCCAGTAATTGGTAAACCAGCCTTTTCGGCTGTTTCTTTCAGTCCGGTGTCTGCTGCTTGCGCTCCCCCGCAAAATGCGGGGGAGACAAACGAAAATAAAAAAACAATAGTTATTGCAATAACCATTAAATTTAGATGCCTTTTAAGGCTGAATAAATTTTTAAAATTTAAATGTTTCATTAGACAATATCGGTAAGAGTTGATAAAACAAAGGTAACAATGCCGTAGGCTAAGAAAATAATGATTAAACCAATTAAACCATATTTTAATCTTTTTTGAGCAGTTTCTACTCTTTTATCATTGCCACCAGCAGTCATCCATTCAAAACCAGCTATTAAAATAATAATTACAGCAATTAAAGCTAAAAAACCTAGAATTAGGTTAATCACATTGCCGATGATTGATTCTGGATCTGCTGTTTGATTAGGTAAATGAAGAGGATCTAATTTGTCTATGCCAAAATCGTCGGCAGCCACCATGATAGGGGCAATTAAAACAATTAAAGCCAAGGAAAAGAAAATCTTTTGTAAGGTTTTTTTGTTCATAGTTTTTTATAGAAAATAATTAATAAAAAATTTATATAGTCGACCTTTTTTATTTAATGCGAATTGTGCGAATTGAAATTGCGAATTAATACGAATATTTTAAATTGCGAATGGTGCTAATAATTATCCACAATTATTATAACATGAAAACATTAAAACATAAAAACACAAGAATAGAAATGAGATCCCTCAGCGCATTTGCCTGAAGGTAAATTCGCTCGGGATAAACTAAAAAGGGATAAACTAAAAAAAATTATTTAATAATCCCAAAAACAAATTTTAACATAGCATAAGATAAATAGATGACAGCTATGCCCAAAACACAATATTTCATGACATCAATTGATTTTTTAATTTGGGCGCTGTTGCCTTTGGCAAACATCCACAAAAATCCGGCATAAATAAAAATAACTAAAGCTGCTATTCCCATTAAACCCAGTAGGCCTTTAATAATTAAGCCAACAACATCAGCTAAAGATTTTTTATTAAAAATCGGTACTGGATTGTCAAAACTGGCTGTCTCAGAGCTGCCGCTGGAACCGTTAGCGGCGTCTGCTGGTTCTGGAGTTCCTGGGGTAGTACAATAAAATCCTGATTCATCTGGTCTGCTACTATCACAATCTAGGTATTCAAGGTTGTTGTTTGTGCAAGTGTCCTTACAAATACTCGCCGAATCTTTTTGGTCAAAAAAACAAGTACTGTTTCTGGCTGTATCTTGACAAATGCAAAGACAAGAGGCTTTAGCAATTGGAAAATTTAACAAAATACCATTTAGAATTATTAAACAAGAAAAAAATAGGAGCAGATATTTTTTCTTCATAATATTTTTTAGAATTATTAATATGATTGCTGAATAGCCGAAGCAGCAGCAGAAATTGCGCGATAAAGTTCTTCATTGCCAAGCACGGCCGTATTAATTAATTGTTTTAAAATTTTATTAGCTTCATCTGGATTTTTACCCCGATACCAAGAATCGGCAGTTAAAATTTGACTGGCAAAAGGTGCTAATTCTGGATATTTATTTTGATAATTTTGGATTAAACTTTTTAAGGCTGGTGGATTGGCTGCCGTATCTAAATAGTCTTCAGCATAGTATCTAGGTTTACCATTGGCATCTTGGTATTGTTTAGTGGTTAAAAAAACTAGAAAATCCCAAGCTTCATCAGTATGAGCAGATTTTTTAAAAACAGTGTAGAGCCAATAATTGGCAAAATTTATGGGCAAACCAAAAGCATCAGTAGTGTCATTTTTTAGATGAGGCATATTGGCTAGGGCAAAATTAATTCTTGGCGCTTGAGCTTTAATTAAAGGCAATTGATAATTATAGCCAAAAAACATGGCCAATTTACCAGATGAAAACATATCTAATGATTCTGGTAAAGTATTATTCCAAGTATAAACATCTTTGGATGGTTGAGCAAAACTGGCATAAAATTGCAAAGCTTGTTCGCCTGGTCTGACATCACTATCAGAATTTAGATTTTTAGCAAAAGCAATTTTGTCTTTACCATCAACCATAGTGGCGCCATTTTGCATCATGAGTAAACTTAAAATATCATTAGAACGATTGATATTATTTGCTCCACCAATGGCAGCTGCCGAGCGCTCAAATTCGCCTTTGGCATTAAGTCTAATTAATTTAGTTACATCTTCGGAAAATTCTTGCCAAGTGGTTGGGGCTTGCACAATACCGGCGGCATTAAAAAGATCTTTATTATAATAAAGCGCCAAAGTATCAATGGATAAAGGCAGAGCATAGATCTGTTCTTGACGAGTGACATCTTTATAGACAACATCTGGAAAAATATTTTTTAATTGATTGATGTTTAAAGTATTGTATTCTTTGATCACAGCCTTAGTTTCTTTTTTCAAAAATCCAGAGGTTGTTTCGATGACTGGAATTTTTACAGTTGCTGGCAAAGGCAGAATTTTGTTTTGATATTTTCCAACCCAGGTATTATTAATAGCAAAAATATCTGGACCAGTGCCATTGGCCCAACTTTCTAACATTTGTTGTTCATAATCTTCATAACGCATCTTTTTGTATTTGATAGTTACATTGGGATGCGTTAATTGATAAGCAGCAATTATTGTTTCAAAATTATCTGAAGAATCAAAAACTCCCCAGAAATTTATTTCCACTGGGTCAAGAATAGCTTTTTGAGCGACCTTGTCACCACCCTTGCAACCAAAACCAGTGCTTAAAGTAATGGTTAAAAGAAAAAATAAAATGAGAAGTTTGGATTTCATATAATAAACGCGGACTAACGCGGACTGGACGCGGACTGGACGCTGACAGAAATCGCGGAAGAACGCGAAAATATTTAAGATGAATTTATTATAACAGATTTTTAAGGAAAAGAATAATATATTAATTTTAACTATTTAACGAAATGGTATTGTTTTAAATGTAAAATATGAGTCCATGCAATAACTCAGAAAACCAGCAATTATTCCTGCTAAAATTCGAGAAAAAATAAACGACCACTGAAACGTATTAATCCCAATTGTTGTACCTGCAATAACAAAGAGAAAGACCAGTATTTGAACAATTGTAGTAATTAAAATACTTTTGGGGAGATTGTTTTTCGGATGAATTATTTTTTTACTAATTAAAAATTTAATAACTGGTTTAAATATCGGGAATTTTACTTTATGGAAAGTCCATTTTTTATTTACAAAAAATGCCATCAAGGTTTGAAATAAAAAACCAAGCGTCGTGGCAATAATATATTGAATTCCCCCATAATATACGAGTAGCCAAGCCAAAAAAATATTTCCTAAAAAGGTTAAGATACTTACAGTGTAATATTTAAATGCTCTCATAAGAATTTAAGGTTAAAAAAAAGCATACCAAATAGCAAAAAAATTAAGAATGCCATGACTTAAAGAAAGTAGCCACAGATTGGGGAATTTAAGAGATAACCAGGATAAGAAAAGCCCAGGAACAAAAGTTAATAATAAAATTAAGGCCAGAGGTTCATATATAATATGCATAAAAGCAAACAGACTGGCATTAATTAGAATTATTAAGATACTAGAACTAAATATTTTTTTTAATTTGTATATTAAAAAGCCTCGGTATAAAAATTCTTGTATAAAACTTATGGGTATTGACCAGAAAAAAAATAACGACCAGAGGTTTAGACTGATTTTTTCTTTATGAAGAATTATAGCCATAACTATTAAAGTTACCCCCCCCCACAAAAGTAATAATAAAGTGCGGAAAAATTGTTTTTTTAAAATTGTCAATTCTAATGTTTAGATTTTTTGAAGATATTTTTTCTATAAAAATTAATCCAATTACTAAAAATGTACAAATTGTCAAGACTTGTAAATAAAAATTTCTAGGTATGATACTCAAACGCAAAAACAAAACAGGCAGGATAAAGATTAAAATAATTTCTAAAATCGCTATTAATTTATTGTGTTTTTTAGAGGCATTCATTTATAGAATTAAAGTAAATTTGCCGATGGAGAGACTCGAACTCTCATGGGTTGCCCCACATGGTCCTAAACCATGCGTGTCTACCAATTGCACCACATCGGCATAATGATTTTATTATATACTAATTTAAATTTTATTTATAGTCTTTTGGCGGTTTTTAAAAAGTGTTATAATAAAAATGATCTTATGCAAAGTAAACTGCTAAAATTTATTATAATATTTGCTTGTTTTGGTGTCTCGCTATTTAGCGGGATTTTTTTATTTTTAAAACCAGCGCAAGCAGTTAATTTCCAAGATGTTTTAATTAATGAAATTGCTTGGATGGGTAATAGCGATTCATCCAGTAAGGAATGGTTAGAATTAAAAAATATTAGTTCACAAAGCATTGATTTAACAGGCTGGATTCTTAAAGCTGAAGATGGCTCACCCTTAATCCACTTAGCTTCTAGTACTTTAGCTGCCGGCGAATATTATCTATTAGAACGCACAGACGATAATACTGTGCCAGAAATTGTGGCTAATCAAATTTATTCTGGTGCTCTGGAAGATACAGGAGAAATATTGCAGTTAATTGACAGCGAAGGCCAGGTTATTGACCTGGTTGATAATAGCAGTGCCTGGTTGGCCGGTGATAAAGATAATAAATTAACCATGGAAAGAAAAACTGATTTGAATTGGCAAAACAGCGCCCTGGCCAATGGTACACCCCAAGCCCAAAATAGTTCTGGGGTTGTCGCGCCAGCCGTAGAAACTTCTGACCATAAAATCGTTATTAATGAGTTGCTGCCTAATCCAGCTGGAGTTGATGATAATGAATGGATTGAATTAAAAAATTTAAGCACTACAACGATTGATTTGATTAATTGGAAAATTAGTGATTTGGCTAACACCAGTTATGTTATTAAAATTGCGGATTTTGCTACAACTACAATTTTGGACAATGGTTTTTTTGTGCTACCCAAAAATATTACTGGTTTATCTTTAAATAATACAGGTGGAGAAACAGTGCGTCTATTTGATGAGCAAAATAATTTAGTTTGTGAAATTAGTTACATTGAAAGCGCGCCCGAAGAAGTTGTTTGGGCTAGAGACGAGTTTAGTGTTTGGTATTGGAGTACTAGCCAAACACAAAATAATGATAATATTATTACGGAAATACAAAAAGAAACCGCTGGCGGTGGTTCGGGCGCATCTTATATAAAAACTTATGCCCAAAGATTTAAGCTTAATGAAATTATGGCTAATCCAATTGGCTCAGATTTTGGCAATTTAAAGCTAGACAAGCCTTTTGATCAGAAAAAAATTTTAAATAAAGAAATAAATTCAGAAAATTTAGGCGAGTGGATAGAAATAAAAAGTTTAGAAGGCGAAATGTTTCCTTTGGTTGATTGGAAAATTAAAACTGAACTTGGTGAATACATTATTAAAGAAACAGATTTTAAGTGGCCTTATTTGGAAGCTGGACATTTTTTTCTTTTGCCAAAATATATTACTAATTTGAATTTAAAAAATACTGGCGGTGAAGAAATCCAATTGCTTGATCCAACAGGTAAAATTGTCGATACTCTTAAATATTCTAAAAATGTTTTAGAAGGCGAAGTCTATATGTTGGCTGCTGATGGACAATATTATTGGTCTAAAACTGCCACACCTTTAGCCATTAATTTATACACTAGAAATAATTTAGCCCCTGATGCCTATTTTGAAGTCAGTGGGGAAATAAATTCGGGCCAAGAAATTTTATTAGATGCTAGCGAATCAAGTGATCCTGAAGGTGAAGATTTAATTTACGAATGGCATTTTAATTATCCAGTTAGTATTTTAAATAATGCCACCAGCACATTTTCGACCTCTTCCCCGCTTTTAACTATTAAATTAGATAAATTGCCTTTAAAAATTGGTTTAAAAGTTATTGATTCAGAAAATTTGTTTGATGAAAAAACTGAAATTATTAAATCAGAAGTGGCAGAAAAATTTTGGTGGCAAGAAGAAGAAAATACTACTCCTAAAGCAGCTACAACTGCGACAACTAAAAAAACTACTACAAAAGTTTTAGGTACAAGTTTGACAAAAACAACCTTGGCCGATATTAAAGAATTGGCAGATGGCACCAACGTACAAATCGAGGGAGTGGTGGCGGTTTTGCCTGGAGTTTTGGGTGTAAACATTTTTTATGTGGTCGGGACTGAAGGTATACAAATATATTCTTCTAAAAAAGATTGGCCAGAATTACAACTTGGCGAGCGCCTGCAAATTGTTGGGGAATTAAGCACAGCTTATGGTGAAAGAAGAATTAAAATTAAAGATCAATCGGCCATTACAAAAATAGCTCTGGCAGATTTGCCTCAAGCCGAACAAATTGAGATTGTTGAATTAAAAGAAGATGACTCCTGGAAAGGTTCTTTAATAAAAATAATTGGCGAAATTACAGACATTGGTAAAGATTATTTTTGGTTAGATGATGGGAGCGGTGAAATCAAAGTAACTTTAAAGTCCGGCACTAATTTAAATATGTCTGAACTTAATTTAACTTTAGCTGCCAGAGTTGCAGTAAGTGGTATTTTTTCGCCCACCGAAAGTGGTTTAAGGATTTTGCCAAGAAGCCAAGAAGATATTATTATCACCAACAACTCGCAAGAAACAAAAAATCCAACAATTTCTGGCCAAGAAAAGAAATTGAGTACTTGGTGGCCATATTTGTTGGTTTTTTCTTGGTTAATTATTTTAATTTTAGTTATTTTAATTTGGCGATTGAGGCACCCCTTGCCAAAAAAATAAACTTATGATAAATTATAGTCAATCTATATTACCTACGAATTAATCCGAATAAAATAATTACCCGAATTATTACCTGCCTCGCCGGCAGGCAGGCGAATATTTAAATAATTATAAATATGACTATGAATAAATATAATTTATTTGTCTTACTACCCAATAATACAGAAGAACAATTAGTGGAAATGAGTAAGAATATTAGCGCATTACTCCAAAAATTTGGCGTGCTTGTTGTTGCTGAAGATAAAATTGGTAAAAGGAAATTGGCTTTCCCTATAAAGAAAGTCCGTCATGCTTTTTATACCAATTTTATTTTAGATTTAGAAAATGTACTTAAAGAAGATGCCGACAAACTATGGCGTGAGTTGCGTTTATTGCCAGATATTTTAAGATTTGAAGTTTCCAAATTTGTTGACCAAAAAACAGAGTTACCAAAATTGGTTTACAGAGAAGAAGATGTTCGAGCCCCTTATGGTGCCAATAATCAATATAATAACAGTGAACGCAGAGAAAATGTTAGGAAAGAACCAGAGGTGGTCGAGAAAGTAATGGAACCAACAGTCGCAGAGCCAGATTTGGAAATCAAGAATCATAAAAAAGAAAATAAAATTAGCATGGAGGAATTAGATCAAAAATTGGATGATATCTTAAGTAATGAAAATGTTTAATTATTTTAACCTAAAAAATAATTTTATCAATTAAGAAAATTTAACTTATGGCGTAAAGTGGCGTAATATATGGCGTAAAGTGGCGATAAAAACAAATTTAACACAACTTCACGTAATCGATAACATCACTCAATACCACGAGTTTAATTATTATCTAATTGTATGAATCTTAATAAAGTTTATCTTATCGGACGCTTAACTAAAGATCCGGAAATTCGAACTACTACCACCGGACAAACCGTGGCCCAAATAAGTTTAGCCACTAATCGCGTCTGGTATAATGATGCCAAACAAAAACAAGAGTCCACTGAATTTCATAATATTGTAGCTTGGTCTAGATTGGCCGAAATTGTCAATCAATATTCTAGGAAAGGTAGTATCCTTTTAGTAGAAGGCAGATTACAAACCAGAAATTGGAAAGCACCAGATGGTACAACTAAATATAAAACAGAAATTGTCGCTGAAAGCATTCAACTCGGTCCGAGAACAACTCCAAGTGACGGTAGTTCTTCCTATCAAGCTCGACCAGCTCAAAATACTTTTACATCAGCCAGTAGTCCAAATATGCCCATAAGCGAATCTGTGACTGAAAAAATAGAAACCATTAATTTAGATGAATTTGGCAATCCTTTAGAAGAAGTCAATTTTGATAATATTTCTTCAGAAACTGTTCCTTTTTAAAAAAAATGCTGATTAAAACGGACATAACGCTGAACTACGCGGAAAATAAAATAGAAAATAATTTTAGAATATATATATGATGTCAACCAATACTACTGAACAAAAAAATTGCTATTATTGCGTCAATAAAAATATTCCTGTTGATTTCAAGGATGTTTTAGAATTACAACGATTTGTCTCCCATTATGCCAGAATAGTTCCTCGACGTCGTTCTGGACTTTGCGCGAAACATCAAAGAAAAGTTGCTACGGCCATAAAAAGAGCCCGTATTATGGGTCTTTTGCCATTTATTAAAAAATAGCTTTTAAACATTTGACAAGCTTTTTTTTATATCCTATAATAGGTAAAGATAAAAATTTACTTATCCACAACTATATTTATTTATGTATACTAAAAAACTAATCTTATTTTCTTTAAGCGGTTAATTTTGTGTACCTTTGTTTTTTGCCCGCTTAAGAAAGAGCGGGTATTTTATTTTATGCGAATTGTGCGAATTGAAATTGCGAATTAAATGCGAATATTTTGAAAAAATTTATCAGTTAATTTTTGTTTATATATAATAGATGGAAATTAGTTGATAAGGATAGGACTTTAAAAATTTATTAAAGGAGAAATCAATATATAAAGTAAAAGCAATTTATCCAGCACTAACTTTTTGCTTATTTATTTTTTAATTGACCTTGTTTAATGGAAAATAGAAATTATTTTTTTAAATAATGTTTTTAAGAATAAATATTTAAACTGGCAAAAAGTTAGTGCTGGATGTACATCGAGTAAAAACGAAGCGAATTTATCCCGCAGTCGCGGGACAAGCGTGATCTTTTTACCCCGCAAATGCGGGGCAGGCACGTAATAAATACGTTTCAAATTTTAAAATAAAAGATTTTTAAAAGGATATTAGAACTATGGCGTATGGTGGATGCCTAGACTTCGAAAGGCGATGAAGGACGTGGCAGGGTGCGATAAGCTCCGGGGAGTTCCCAAGCAAACTTTGATCCGGAGATTTCCGAATGAGGAAACTCAACGTAGTAAACCTGCGTTATCCCTCACTAACTTTCTGCTTATTATTTTATCTTTTTTATAAAAATGTTTGTAAATAAAAAATAAAATATTTATGAACAAAAAATGTTTAAGATTAAATTTTAAAGGAGCAAAAAGTTAGTGAGGGATGCTTACCCGCTGAAGTGAAACATCTCAGTAAGCGGAGGAAAATAAAATAATAATGATTCCCGTAGTAGTGGCGAACGAACCGGGAAAAGCCTAAACCTAAACAGTGTTTTACCAATGCTTCGCATTGGACTGCGAATTTTGCGAATTAAAATTGCGAATTATTACGAATATTTATATTTGTATAATTCGTAAATAATTTGTATTAATTAGCATGCCGATGCGGAGCAGCGGTATTTAAAGGTATGAGCCGTTGCTGTTTAAGGTGTTGCAAGGCGTCAGTTTTTGTGGCTTATAACACAAAAAATGAGTTACAAAATTTTTTCTTAGTAGAAATTAGCTGGAAAGCTAATACCACAGATGGTGATAGTCCAGTATACAAAAAGAAAAGATCTCATTATGACGAACCTTAAGTAGGGCAGGACACGTGAAATCCTGTTTGAAGCAGGGGCGACTATGCCCCAAGGCTAAATACTTTCGAAGATCGATAGTGAACAAGTACCGTGAGGGAAAGGTTAAAAGCACCCCGGTGAGGGGGATGAAATAGTTTCTGAAACCATACGTTTTCAAAGAATCAAAGTCTCGAGTAATCGGGACAATGGTGTGCCTATTGAAGAATGAGCCAACGAGTATACTTATGTTGCTTGTCTAAGTCCGTTAATCGGATTAAGGCATAGGGAAACCAAGTCTTAAATGGGCGTTTAAGGCAGCATGTGTATGACCCGAAACCAGGTGATCTAGCCATGGCCAGGATGAGTCCCTCAGAAATGTGGGAGGAGGTCCGAACTCACGCGCCGTACAACACGCGGGGATGAGCTGTGGTTAGGGGTGAAATTCCAATCGAACCTGGTAATAGCTGGTTCTCCTCGAAATAGCTTCAGGGCTAGCGCTGGTTAATATTTAACCGGGGGTAGAGCACTGGATGGGGCTGGAGTCGCAAGATATCCTCCCCAACCAAACTCCGAATACCGGTTAAAATTTCCAGTAGTCAGACAGTGGGGGCTAAGCTTCATTGTCAAAAGGGAAACAGCCCAGATCTCTATCTAAGGTCCCTAAATTTATATTAAGTGTTAAAGGTGGTGTTTTTTCTCATACAACCAGGATGTTGGCTTAGAAGCAGCCATCATTTAAAGATAGCGTAATAGCTCACTGGTCAAGAGAAGATGCGCCAAAAATGTTCGGGGCTAAATATAATACCGAAGATGAGGATGTCATTGCTTCGCAATGGAAGCACGAAATTCGAATATCGAAATTCGAAACAAATTTAAAAAATTTAAATTTAAAATTTTAATATTTTATTTTTTTGAATTTAGATATTGTTTCGGATTTAGAATTTGTGATTTCGGATTTCCACTGCGTAGCAGTGATGTGGTAGAGGAGTATTCTGTTAACCTGCGAAGCATATCCCGCGAGGGAGTGTGGAGGAAGCAGAAGTAAGAATGTTGGCATGAGTAACAAAAAGGCAGGTGAGAATCCTGCCCACCGAAAGCCTCAGGTTTCCTGGGCAATGACTGTCATCCCAGGGTTAGGCGATCCTAATTGTATGGCCCAAGGGTCACACAAGATGGAAGAACAGGTTAATATTCCTGTCCTACTTTAATTTTATCTTTTTGGCGACGTATTCAAGTGAATGAGCGTCCTATGGCTATGACGTTCCGGCCGTGCCTCATTGCATTCGGCACGGAATTTCCAATTTTCAATTTTCAATTTCCAAATAATTTTTAATGATTAAATTTTTAAATTTTAAAATAATTTATAATTTGATTTTTTAAATTTGATATTTATTTGGAATTTAGGATTTGGAATTTGAGATTTCCGCCCGAGTCTAACGAGGCGCGGCTGGTAGAAGTGAAAGCTCCGGCTGGATCGAATTCATGTGATTGAATGCCAAGAAAAACCAAGAGTCATGAATTAAAGTAACCGTACCGTAAACCGACACAGGTAGGCGGGTTGAGTATACTAAGGTGAACGAGAGAACCCTTTTTTAAGGAACTCGGCAAAAAAACGAGCGTAACTTCGGGATAAGCTCTCCCCACAGCAATGTGGGGTGCAACCAACGTGTTTCAGGCGACTGTTTACCAAAAACACAGGTCCCTGCTAAGTCGCAAGACTACGTATAGGGGCTGATGCCTGGCCAGTGTCCGAACGTTAACGTGAGGGGTGAAAATCGATTTATCGAGACTAGCTCTGATCCGAAGCGCGGATGAACGCCGGCGATAACTATAATCGTCCTAAGGTAGCGAAATTCCTTGACGGGTAAGTTCCGTCCTGCACGAATGGCATAACGGTCTGAAAACTGTCTTAAAAAGGGACTCGGTGAAATTGCAATGCCAGTAAAGATGCTGGCTTCTCACAGTTAGACGAAAAGACCCCGTGAAGCTTTACTACAACTTGATATTGATTTATTGATTAACATGTTCAGCATAGGTGGGAGCCCCGAGCAATCGGGACAATAGTGAGATACCACCCTTGTTATTTAGTAAGTCTAACCCCTATAGGGGGACATTATCTGGTGGGTAGTTTGACTGGGGCGGTCGCCTCCTAAAAAGTAACGGAGGCATTTACAAAGGTAGGCTAGATCCCGATGGAAACGGGATTGATAGGGCAAACCCTTAAGCCTGCTTTACTGCAAGTCCAACAAGACGAGCAGTTGCGAAAGCATAAGTTAGTGAACCGATCATGCCATATAGGTGGCTGAAAGATCATTGAATAAAAGCTACTCCGGGGATAACAGGCTAGTTCCGCCCAAGCGTCCATAGCGACGGCGGAGTTCGGCACCTCGATGTCGGCTCATCGCATCCTGGGGGTGTAGAAGCTCCCAAGGGTTGGGCTGTTCGCCCATTAAAGCGGTACGCGAGCTGGGTTCAAAACGTCGTGAGACAGTAGGAGTATCCATGCTGTCTATAAATCTAGCTAAATGCTGGAAAATCTGGCCAACTCCTTTTAGGAACAGGAGTTGAAGTATCTCACACTACTATGTTATAATAAATAGATGAAAAATATAAAACATAGTGACAATGTGTTGAGCGCAGACAATCAGCAGGAAAGATTAAAGCATATAAATCCATGGTATATTGTTGGTTTTACTGAAGGTGAAGGAACTTTTCATGTCGCTTTCTATAAGGATCCGCAAATGAAACAGGGAATAAAAGTAATTCCAGAATTTCATATTAATCAAAGTTATTTACGATTAGAAATTTTGGAAACTATAAAGAAATATTTTGATTGCGGATATTTAAAACAAAACCATGTTAAAAATAAGAAAGACGATACATATGTTTTTGTTGTTAGAAATAGAGATGATTTAATTGATAAAATTATACCTTTTTTTGAAAAATATAATTTTATTTCTGACAAACAAAAGTCATTTACAATTTTTAAGCAAATAGTTTTTTTAATGCAAAGTGGGGCTCATTCAAATAGAGCAGGAATTAAAAAAATTATTAATTTGGCTTATAAAATGAATGTTAATGGTAAGTATCGTAAAACGAAAAAACAAGATTTATATCTTTAAAATCCTCAGAGACTATACGCTAGACCCGCCGAGGAGGCGCGGAAGATATAGTCCGAACTCTAATGCGAATTAGAGAGATAAATAGAAATATTTGTCCGTTTCTCAAAAAGAAATAGTAACAAAGTTGTTGGTCTCCTATCTACTGTGAGCGTTAAATCTTGAGGAGCTCATTCCCTAGTACGAGAGGACCGGGAAGGACGAACCTCTGATCAGCCGGTTGTCACGCCAGTGGCAGCGCCGGGTAGTCAAGTTCGGGTTGGATAAACGCTGAAAGCATATAAGCGTGAAGCCGTCTCCAAGATTAGGATTTATAGTCACTTCAGAGACTATGAGGTTGATAGGCGGTCCGGTGTAAGTCCCGTAAGGGATTGAGCCTAGACCGTACTAATATGACTAAATCTAATATCCTTTTAAAAATCTTTTATTATAAATTCCGAATTATTACGAATTTTTTTCGAATGAATCCGAATAAAGATTCAAATTACTTTAATGAAAATGTAAAAAGCGACAATGTTTTGGTGCTTCAAGAGAAGTGGTCACACCTGTTCCCATCTCGAACACAGCAGTTAAGCACTTCATCGCCGATGATAGTCCAATAGGGCGAAAGTAGGCTAGCGCCAGAACAATGTCGCTTTTTAGTTTGGAAAATTTTTATTTGTGGATAATTTTGTTTGACAGATTAGGCTGGGGAGGTAGAATAAAGGTAAGATAATTAAAATTTTATTTTTAAAAAATAAAATTAATTTAACATTATGTCAGAATACAAATTAGAAAAAACACCCAGAGGTGCGCTAAAAGATAATCTTGATGAAGTAAAATTTTCAAAAAAAGCACAAAATAAAATAGAGAGAGAAAGAGATAAATTTAATTTGGAAATGAATAGAGCAGAGATTCAAAAAAAAGCAGAAGAATTAAACGAACTAATTGACAAATTTGAAATAATTAATATTGTTGTCGAAGGAAAAAATAAAACAAAAAGAGAAAAGGATACTTTCTGGTATATTGGTGAAGATGGACAACCAGTAAATTTTGTTTTTGATTTACAGCATAAAAATGGTACAAAATTAAAAGTATGGATGACAAACAGAGAAGAATTTGACGAGGATTATGACGGAGAGATGAAATCAATAGGAAGGCATTTCAAAATTTATAAAATTGAATTAGACGACAAAGAATTGGAAGATTATTCTTTAATAGGGCATATAGAATATGCATTAAATCCATTAATCTCTTTTGTAGAGGATCAATATAATGTAAAAAATATAGCGGAAGAAAAAAAAGAGGGTAAAGCAAAAAGAAAACAAATAGTTGAAAATCATACCTCTTTAAGTTTTAAAGAGATGCCAAAAACAGATGAAGAAAAAATACAAGAGATATTTGGGTAAAAAATTAAAGCAATAAAAACCGTTTTAATATTGTGTTTGAGCGGTTTTTTGTTTGTGCATAACTTTAATTTGACAGTTCTGGCGGGGGGGTAGAATAGAAACATAAGTTATAATTAAATTTTTAATAAAATAATTTTATTTTTATTAAAAATAAATTAATTTTATGAATCCTCTTGAACAATTTCCTGGTAGAATAACAAATGAAACAGAACGACCAACAGAAAGCCTCTTTGCTACAGCCAAAGAAAAAAATTAGAAAGGTTGATTGAAAAAATAGATAATTATATTAAGGGGAAAGAAGATGTAGAACCGGCATTTTTAATGAATTTAGAAAAATCTCTAAAAAGAGAAGGTGGTTTATCTGATGAAGAACGTAGTTTGATAGACGAAAAAATTGGTGCTTATCATGAATTTGTAAAATCTAAATTAGAAACATTAAAATAAGATAAAATTTGTTAAAAAACGGTTATTTTTATATAACTGTTTTTTGTTTTATTAAATAAAATGATAGAATTAAAATATATAACCGCCCCCTCTGGCTATCGCCAGTAGACCCCGCCTTTAAAAGGTGGGGATAAAATGAGATCCCTCGGCTCATAGCGACCCAAATAGCCGCTCGGGATAAACCACTAACTGCCAATATGAAAATAATTGCGGACTTACATATTCATTCCAAATATTCACGCGCTTGCTCGCTAGATTTGGTTTTAGAAAAAATTGATCAGACCTGTCAAACAAAAGGTGTTAATGTGGTGGGGACCGGAGATTTTACCCATCCGGAATGGTTTAAAGAGATGAAAGAAAAGTTGGTGGAGAGAGAAAATGGACTTTATGTAATAAAATCCGAAATTCGAAATCCGAAATTCGAAACAAATTTAAAATTAAAAATTCAAAATAAAGAAGAGATCCCTCGGCTTCGCTCCGCTACGCTCGGGATGACAAACGAGGGCGCAGGGATGGCAGGTCAAACAAGATTTATTTGTTCAGCAGAGATTTCTTGTATTTATTCTAAAGGTGGTAAGTGTAGACGATTGCATATTGTGGTTTTGGCGCCGAATTTGGGAACAGTGGAAAAAATAAATTTGGCTTTGGGGAAAATTGGTAATTTAAAATCTGATGGCCGACCAATTTTGGGCTTGGATGCGAAGGAATTAGTCAGAATTGTTTTAGAAATTGATGAAAGGTGCATGATAATTCCAGCGCATATTTGGACGCCTTGGTTTGCCATGTTTGGTTCTAAATCTGGTTTTGATTCTATTGAAGAATGTTTTGAAGAATTATCAGATAAGATTTTTTCTATTGAAACAGGGCTATCTAGTGATCCACCAATGAATTGGCGAATAAAAAATTTAGATAAGGTTTCGATTGTTTCCAATTCGGATGCACATTCTTTGCCAAATATTGGCAGGGAGGCAAATGTTTTTGAAATTAATTACACGAGGGCAGGCATAAAGCCTGCCCCTACGGGGAATGAATGGGACAAAATATCGTATGATACAATTTGTGAGATTATTAAAAATAAAAATCCAAAAAATTTTTTATATACCATAGAATTTTACCCAGAAGAAGGTATGTATCATATTGACGGCCATCGAGTATGTAATTTTTCTTGTTTACCAAAAGAATCTAAAAAAATAAAAAATATTTGTCCGGTTTGTAAGAAACCATTAGTGATAGGTGTTTTAAACAGAGTGGAGGAATTAGCGGAGAAAGACAGAAAAGAAAATTATGTTGACAACAAAAGATTGCCTTATAAAAAATTAGTGGGTTTGGATAAAATTATTGCTGAAGCTTTGGGAATTAAATCTAGAACATCAAAACAAGTGCAAAAAGAATATACAAATTTAATAGAAAATTTTGGCAATGAATTTAATATTTTATTAAATGTTGATGTAGTCGACTTGCAGAAAAAAAGTTTATCAGAAATTGCTGAGGGTATCAGGCGAATGCGTGCAGGCGAGCTTTTTGTTCAGCCGGGATTTGATGGCCAATATGGAGTGGTAAAAATTTTTAGTGAAAAAGAAAGAAAAAAGTATCAAGAAAAATTGTTTTAATTAAAATTCAGAATTAAATTATTGGCTAGCTAATTAATTAACACAGTAAAAAAATAAAAAATGTTTGACTTTAAACAAAAAGTGTGCTATAATAACATTAAATACAAAAAAGTTTCTTAAAATAAAAACAAAAATTAAAACAAAAACTTATGAAAAACTCAAAAAAAATCTTCTTTTTAGTTATGGGGTCAATTTTAATTTTGGCGCCATTTTTTTATTTAACTCAAGCAGAAGCAGCTTTTATTGATGGTGAATTGACGCCTCAAATAACTGCCGTTAGTCCAACTTGGGCATCTTCTAGTGGCACTATAAATAGTTTAGAAATTAAATATAATATAGATAAGAGCAGTTCTGTGAGTTATGTTTTAGATAATAATCAATTAGGTTCGGCTTTACTAAGTGCTAAAACAGATAGAAATAATCCTTACATATACCAGTTTACAAATTTGTCTATTGGTTATCACAAGTTAACTATTAGGGCATGTGATTCGGCTAGTGGCAATTTTTCTGATTGTAGTGAAATTAATTTTGAATATACGATTTTAGAAAAAGGTGAATCAGAAGGGGATATTTTTTTATCTAAACCAGTAATGGGTATTGTATCTGGGGGCAAAGTTGAATTTAAAACCACTTTAATTAATAATTCTAATGCGGATTTGCTAGCTAATACAAATTTAGTTTTTAAAATTGGATTAAATAATCCTACAGAGGATTATGTTTTTTGTGAAACAAATAGTGGTGATGAAATTATTAAAAAAAATAATGGTTCTGGTTCTAAAATAATTTCTTGCCCAGTAAATTATCCAAGCGCTGATATTATTAATCTTTTGGCTGGTTATGCCGATGTTTCTGGTGGCAACATAGCAATTAATGGGAATTTAATTACAGTTAAATATATTGCTTATTTAAATTCTTCCAATTATTCTGGAAAAAATGAGTTTCAACTAACCAAACCATCAGACAGCGTTACACCTAATATTCCTTCCACAACTGGTATATCTCTTTCTAAACCAGGCATAGGCTTGGTCTCTGGTGGCAAAGTTGAATTCAAAACTACTTTAACTAATAAATCTGGCAGTGATTTAGCTGTTAATACTGTTTTACAATTTAAGATTCCTCTTAAAGATTCTGCAACGGTTGAAGATTATTTATTGTGCGATACAACTACAGGTGAAATTACCAATAATAGCACTAAAACAATTTCTTGTCCTGTTGATTATCCAAATGTCGAGCGTATTAATCTTATCGCCGGTTTTGTTGATGTTTCTGAGGGTAATGTATCCTTAGCGGGCAATCAAATAACCGTCAAATATATTGCTTATTTAAATTCTTCTGCTTATTCTGAAGCAGGAGAATTTAATCTTACTAAGCCAACAGATAAGGCCACATCTATTACAGGAGTTTCTCTAACTGATCCCGTGGCTACAGTTGCCACAGATGGTAAAACAGTTACTTTTAAAACAATTTTAACTAATAATTCCTCTGCTGATCTGGCTAAAGACAAGGCCTTGCAATTTAAAATTCAACTAGCCAATCCTATAGAAGATTATATGCTTTGTGGAACAGCTTTAGAAAATATTTTAGCCAAAAGTGCTGAAACAGAAATTACTTGTACCAAAACATTTACAGACGCAGAGATTAATGCCATTAAGGCCATTAATGATACCGATGTTATAGTTGATAGTACTAATAAAAAAGTTTCTATAACTTATTTTGCTTATTTTGATTATAGTATTTCCTCTTCTTATAAATCTTTTCAGTTAAATTTACCAACTACCAGTGGCAATAATCCTGGAGGTTCAGATGGTACAGATGATCCGACGACAGTTACTTATGCTTGGAATTTAGCTAGCAATTGGTCCAGTTGTTCTGCTAATGGCGTGAAATCAAAGTCTTATGAATGCCAAAATAATTCTGGGGTTAAAGTAGCTGACAATTTGTGTAGCACTTCTAAACCAGCAGACAAAACAGAAACTTGTGGCACTCTTAATCAAACACCAAATTTGGTGGTCACAAATTTTAAATTTTATAATCCAGAAAATTTAAGTGAATTAACGAGTTTGCCTAAGATTAATGAACCATTTTTAATCTTACCCAATATCAAAAATGATAGCCAAGGTGACATGAGCACCAGTTTCTGGTTCAAAATATATTTAGATGATAAATTAGTTAGTACTGGTTTAAACACTAACACCTTGAGCAAAGGTCTTTCTTATGTAGTTGGTGGTAGCAACCGTTGGATTTTTGATAAAGCCGAAGCCCACAAATTTAAACTAGTCGTGGATAGCGAAAATCAAATTAAAGAAACCAATGAAGCAGATAATGTTTTTGAACAAGTTATTAATTTTAGTACAGTTGCCACTGGCAATAATGTTGTGAATACCAATCCAGTACTAACTGCGACAGATTATGTTTTAGACCCAGATGATGATGGTTTGTCCAATTATCAAGAATCTTTATACGGCACAGCTTCTGATAAAGTGGATACAGACGGTGATGGTTATGAAGATTTAACAGAAATTCGTGGCGGTTATGGTCCGTTGGTTAATGAGGATAAAAAAGCCAGTAATAAATTATCACAAAGTAGTTATAGCAAATTGGTGCCTATTAGCGCCGAGAATAAAACTAAAGCTTTGAGTAATTTAAAAAGTGAGCTTAAGAAACTAAATAACAATGTGACTTTGACTATTAGTAGGGCTAATTTAGAAAATTATGCTAATGCGTTTATTTATGGTGGCTACAGTCCAGAGGAAATTTATCAGAGTTTTAAAAAAGGTTTAGGTACAGTCCACCCCTATATTGAAGCCAGTGTCTGGAGAAATAGAGAGAAATAGAAATGTTTTATATTATTAACAAAACAAAAAATCCTTCTTTAAAGAAGGATTTTTTGTTTCTCTAGAAAATTCCTAGAAGTGAAAAAGATAAGTTATTTCTTTTTCTTCTTGGCAACTTTCTTTTTAGCTACTTTTTTAACTGTTTTTTTAACAGCTTTTTTAGCAGCTTTCTTTTTCTTCATTGGCATAATAGAAAACTTTCGCTTCCTCCAACACATACGACGAGCATGGGGAGAAAAATTAATTATCAAAACTCATTTTTGTATTTTATTATTTTTTTTAATAAAATATCAAAATGAATTTTTATTTTTTAAAAAAGATATCCACAGATTTTATTTATCTACATATATTATAAATAATTTTTTTTTATTTGTAAATACTTTTTTAAAAAAATATTTTTTTAAAAATAAAAATATTAAATAAATAATATAAAAATTTTTTTTTGGCAAGTATTTTAATTATAAATTAATTTTAAGTAGATTGTTTTTTAATTTTATGTTATAATATAATTATTAAAATTAATTGGGGAAAAATCTTTATGAGTTTATTTTCATCACATCCAAGTTATTTAGGTGTAGACATTGGAACTGCCAGTGTTAAAGTAGTGGAATTGTTAAATGAAAATGGCCGACCACGTTTGTTAACTTACGGTTTTGCCGAAGAACCACTAGATATTATTCATGATAGCTCTGAGGCAACTTTGGGCAAAGTGGCGTCTATTCTAGTTAAAATTTGTAGTGAAGCTAAAGTTAGCACCAAAAAAACAGTTGCTGCTTTGCAGAGTTTTTCTGTTTTTTCATCCATTATTTCTTTGCCTAACATGAATAAAAAAGATATTCCCCAAGCTGTTTATTGGCAAGCTAAAAAATTTGTGCCTTTGCCACTTGAAGAAATGACTCTAGATTGGAAACTTCTGGATAAAGAAATAAAAATTAATGATCTAAAAAATCCTTTGCCTAAAAATGTTAACGCGGCTGAAAATACTAGCCAAAAAGAAAAAGGAGCACTGGAGGCGGTTTCAAACAACAAACAAGATAATCTAAAAGTTTTAATTGCTGCTGCTCCTAAAAAATTAGTCTTTAAATATGTAGAAATTTTTAAAAAAGCTGGTTTCGAACTTTTGAGTTTGGAAACAGAAAATTTTGCTATGGAAAGATCTATGGTTGGGGGAGATAAAAATCCAGTTATGATTGTGGATATTGGTGATTTGACCTCAGATATTAGTATCGTAGAAAATTCCATTCCTCTTTTAGCTAGAAGTGTTGATGTCGGTGGCAAATTAATTACCGAAGTCATTGTTAATAGTTTGCATGTTGATCAAAAGAGAGCCGAACAATTTAAACGTGATATTGGTTTTTTGCCAGGCGAAGGCAACTTGCCAAAAGTTATTGAGAAAGTCGTAGCGCCTATTATTAATGAAATTAAATATTGTTTTGATTTATATGCCTCTAGCCAATCAAATCAAAGAATAGAAAAAATAATTTTAACAGGTGGATCCTCGTTTTTACCTAACATTGATAAATATTTAAGCGATCTCTTAAATATTAAAGTTTTTATTGGTGATCCATGGGCCAGGATAATTTATCCCTTAGAACTAAAATCAACTTTAAGTGAATTAGCTACCAGATTCAGTGTGGCTGTTGGTTTGGCCATGAGGGAAATTGTTTAAAATTTATTATGTCATCTATTAACTTAATGCCTTTGGACAACAGAGAATCTGAACTTAAAGAATGGAAAAGGAAAGAAGCAGAAAAAGCAATTCTGAGAATAGAACTATCTAATCCTTCTTTAAAAAAAGAAGACGTTCAAAATCAAACGCCTAATTTTTTATATAAGCTCAAAAAAATATTTACTGGTGTTGCAACTAAAAATTCTGTAACTGTTTCTCCTAAAAAAGAGACTGTCAATTCCAAGCCGGCTGCAGAAATTCCTCAACCTAAGATTATAGCGCCAGAGCCAGCCCATAAAATGTTTTACCAGAATCCAACACTTAAAGTCAAACCAGTCGTGACCGAAGTTGCCAATTTAAAAAATACAGTCCCGTCGCGACCAATCATGAACAATTGGCCTAGCACTTTGCCAGTCGTTAAGCCAGAAATAAAAAATGAGATTAAACCACAATTAAAATTTGAACCTCAGCCGTCTATAAAACAGAAAGATATAGAATTAAAGCCTATTGCCGAAGGTAAAAAACCCATTTTAAACGAACCTAATTTCCAGCCAGCTAAAAATAATTTTGACATCAATTTAATTCCAGCTGATAGTGCTAAAAATATTTCTGACAAAAAAAATATTAAAAATTTTTTTGTAATTATATTAATTACCATTCTATTTTGTGCTGGAGTTTATGTGCCTTTATATTCGGTAGCCAATAAAAAAGAAAATACAGCTAAACAATTAGAAAAGGAAACTGAAAATGTTATTACTGAGACAAAAAAAATACGTGCCAGCAGTCAAGAAATTAATGCATTTGTTGACATTTTACAAGAAATAAAAAAAATAATTGAAGGCCATGTTTATGCAGAAAAAATATTTGTATTTTTGGAAACAAATACCCTTAAAACAGTTTATTATAGTAATTTACAATTTAATTATGATGCTAAAACTATTAACCTTATAGCCAATGCTAAAGATTATCACGCTTTGGCAGAGCAAATTTTGGTTTTTCAAAATTTGGATATAATAGAAAAAGTAGATATCTCGGCAGTGACTTTGGGAAAAGCAGAGCCAGTTGCCACCGCAGAAACAGCTAAGCCACGTTTAGTAACTTTTAATTTAAGTTTAAAAATTAAACCTGATTTTTTATTAAAAAAATAAAATATGGATGCTGAAAAAAAAGATAAACAAACTTTTTTACAACAATATTTTAATCCGTTAATGTTTTTATTGGTGGTTTTAGTTTTGACCTTCTTTTATTTATTTTTATGTCAACCGCAAATAAATAAAATTTCTTTTTACAGCGAGCAATACTTAGCTGATAAGAGAAACCAACTGGTTGCTAGTCAAAAAGTTTTAGCGGAACTGCAAGCTATTAAGGATATTTATCAAAACATTAATGATGAATTGCGTTTAAAGGTTAAAAAAATATTACCCTCTAGCCCAGAATTGTCCAATCTTTACTATTCATTGGATAACATTGCTCAAAAATTTGGTTTCAAAGTTACTTCTGTGGCTATTAATGCTGTTAAAAATGAGATCCAAGAAATTGCCACTGTAAGTACTGAAAATACGGTTGGGGCATCTAAAGCAACAGCTAAGCTTTTAGAAGTTAATATGGTGGTCGACGGTAGTGGTTATCAGAATGTTAAAGAATTTGTTAACACCTTAACTCATAATTTGCGTATTTTTGATATTAAAACCTTTAGTTACTCGCCTAAAAATACCTCTTTGAATTTTATTTTTAAAACCTATTACCTAGAATAAAAATTATATATGAAATTAGAAAAAATAAATAAAAACACATTAATTGTTTTAATTATAGTTAGCATAATTTTATTAAGCACCATAGTTTCGGGCTATTTTTTGTGGTTTAAAAATAAAGACATGGAAGCTGGCTTGAATCAGCAAGTTGATACTAATGCCCTAAAAGATAAGTTTAATTTAAATCTTTTTCAAGATAAAAATTTTCAAGATTTAAAAGATACTCCTGGCTTAAATACTTCTACTAATGAAAATTTGGGCAAAGAAAATCCTTTTTTGGAATTTGAGCAATAATATTTTTTTAAATATGTTAAATTTAGAACAGCAATTAAAAATATTGGATGTTTTACAAATTAAAAAAGCTATAGATCAAAAAGATTTTGAACTGGTTAAAAAAGAATTAATAGCTGGAAAAAAACTTTTTGAGTTAGATAAAAACATTAATTTAAATCATGAAGTTTTGGCCACATCCATAGCTGAAACTTTTAATTTATCTTACATAGATTTAAGGATAACCAAGGTTAAATCTGAAAGTTTAAAAATAATTCCTGAAGATGTGGCTTTAAATTACGAAGTAGTGGTTTTTGGTATAAAAGATAAAACCCTGCAAGTTGCTTTGGTAGATCCAACTAATTTAAAGGCGCAGGAAGCCATGGATTTTATTGCTAGAGAAAAGGGTTGGCGAGTCGAATATTATATTATTTCTAAAGAATCATTAAATAATGTTTTGAAACAATATAATGAATTAAAATCTGAAGTTTCTGAAGCTCTTGATATCGCCAAAGGACGTTTAGAAAGCAAAGACGTTAAAAAAGAAAAAAAAGAAGATGAAGATTTGTCTGTGGAGACCATGACTAATGCGCCTATTGCTAAGTTAATTTCTGTGATTTTAAAACACGCAGTAGATTTGAAAGCTTCTGATGTACATATCGAACCTTTTAGTGATGGTTCCAGGGTCCGTTATAGAATAGATGGCCAACTCCAAACCTCATTGGTTTTGCCTAAATATGTGCATGCCGCTTTGGTGTCCAGAGTAAAAGTTTTATCCAATTTAAAAATTGACGAAACAAGAATTCCTCAAGATGGACGTATCAGATTAAACATTATGGGTAATAATGTGGATTTTCGTGTTTCCACCCTGCCTTTGTTTGAACAAGAAAAAGTGGTGATGAGAATTTTAGATACATCATCTGGTGCTTTTAGTCTCGAGCAATTGGGTTTTGAAGGTCGTAATTTAAAAGTGATTCAAGAAAATATTCAAAAGCCACATGGCATGTTTTTAGTCACTGGCCCTACTGGTTCGGGCAAATCGACCACTCTTTATTCGGTTCTAAATATTTTAAACCAAGAAGATGTTAATATCACCACCTTAGAAGATCCAGTGGAGTATTATTTAACAGGTGTTAATCAATCACAAATTAGACCAGAAGTGGGTTTAACATTCGCTGCTGGGTTACGCTCTATTTTGCGTCAAGATCCAGATGTTGTTATGGTCGGAGAAATTCGTGATAACGAAACCGCGGAGTTGGCAATTCATGCTTCATTAACCGGACACATTGTTTTATCCACTTTGCATACCAATGATTCTTTTGGCTCAATTCCTCGTTTAATAGATATGCATGTGGAGCCATTTTTATTGGCTTCAACTTTAAACGTAATTATCGCTCAAAGGTTGGTAAGAAAAATTTGTGCTGATTGCAAGCAAGAATTAGAAGTGCCTGAAAATATTTTTAAAGAAGTAGAAGAAGAATTGAAAAAAATTCCTAAAAGTTCCTTGCCAGCTGATTTTGATTATAAAAAATTAAAATTTTATCAAGGCAAGGGTTGTGATAGGTGTGGTAATAAAGGTTATAAGGGCAGAATTTCCATTGCCGAGGTTTTAGCTATGACAGATAATCTAAAAAATTTGATAGCCGCTAATAAATTAAGCAACGAAGAAGCAAAAAATGAATTTTTAGCTCAAGGCATGATGAATGTCAAACAAGACGGTATTTTAAAAGCTCTTAAGGGCTTGACGACCATTGAAGAAGTTTTAAGAGCCACCAGAGAATAAATTAAAATTATGACAGCTAATTTTAAAAATACTAATCAAGAAAAGAAGGTATTAATTATTGAAGAAGATAAAAAAATAGCCGATCTTTATCAAAAAAAAATCAAAGCTTTAGATTTAAAGGTTGTTGTTTGGAACAAACAGACAGATTTATTAAAAAATTTAAAAAAAGAAATGCCCTCTTTAATTTTGATGAACCTGGTATTTATATCAACCAATGGCTGGGAGGTACTTAAAAGTATTAAAAAGTCAAAAATGTTTACTAATACCCCTGTAATTATTTTCAGCCAATTAAGCCAAAAGGAAGATATTAAAAAAGCTTTTCACATGGGGGTGAACGCTTATTTTATTAAAAATCATAATTCTCTGGCGGAAGTTTCTCAAAAAATAGTTTCTTTAATTAATAAACAATAATCTTATGTCCAGTATTAATAAATTACAATTTGAAAGTTTGTTGACCCAATTAATTGAGCAGGGCGCAGCCGATCTTTATTTATCCGCTGGTAATTTTCCTTTAATGAGAGTGGCAGGCAATTTGACGCCTTTAAATCAAGAAATTTTAACTGGTAATGCTATAGAAGAATTATTGTTACCCTTAATAGCTCCGGAGCAAATTAATTTGTTAAAAGAAAATAAAGCTTTAATTTTCAGTCATTCTTTTGCTAATGACTTGCGTTTTAAAATAAATCTTTTTTATCAAAAAGGAAGTTTGGCCGCAGATTTGCATTATATTGACAATCATCTTAAATCTATCGGCGAGTTGGATTTATCAGTTAATATTGAACAAATAGCCAACATTAATCAAGGTTTAGTGATTGTGGCTGGGCCTTTTCATTCTGGTAAAACAACCACAGTCATGGCCATTTTGGAGCAAATTAATCAGACTAAAGAGTTTAAAATTGTGACTCTTGAAGAGCCAATAGAATATTTTCTGACTAATGCTAAAAGCATTGTTCAACAAAGAGAAGTTGGTTTAGATACTCCATTTTTGAAAGAAGGCTTGAAAGATGCTCTAAAAGTTAATGCTGATGTTGTTTTTGTTGCCGAAACTACAGAAAAAGAGGAGTTTGAATTGGTGTTAGAATTAGCCGAGCAAGGACGTTTAGTCATCACCGTTATTACAGCAGGATCAAGCCTTGATGTTTTAATAAAAATATTTTCTTATTTTAATATAGAAGAAAAATTACGTTTTCGTGAAATTTTTTCACGAGTTTTAAGAGTTGTTGTTTGTCAAAAACTTTTATTGGGTTTAGATAAAAAGATGATTGTGGCCAATGAAGTCTTGGTTAATAATGATGCGGTGCGTTTAAGCATCCAAAGTGAAAAATTAAATCAAATTAATAATATTTTAAGAACTTCATTAGATTCTGGTATGATATCTTTTGAACAAACAATTGATCAATTACTTAAGAGCGGTAAAATAAGTCCTGAAGAAGCTCGAAAGCATACTTAAGAAATTTAATTAGCCTAATAATTAACCTATGCCAATTTTTGAATACGAAGCTGTCGACAGCAACCAAAAACGTTTTAAAGCCGTAACAGAAGCTAATTCCAGTGAAGAATTGGAAAAAGTTTTGATAGAAAAAAAATTGACAGTCATAAGTCTTAAAGAACAGGTCAAGAGAAAAGGTGAAATTAATATTGCTATTTTAAATCGTATCAAATCTCAAGATGTGGTGGTTTTTTCGCGTCAATTCGCAGTTATGCTTCGGGCCAGTGTGCCAGTGGTAAAATCTTTAAAAATACTAGTTAAACAAACCACTAATCCTAAATTACAAGCAGTTATTTCTTCTGTGGCCGAGGAAGTTGAAGGAGGTATTAAATTGTCTCAAGCTTTGAGTCGTCACAAAAAAGTTTTTGGAGATTTTTTTATTGCCATGATTAAATCCGGAGAAACTTCTGGTCAACTAGATGATGTATTGGATTATTTGGCTGATAGTCAAGAAAAAGATTATGATTTAACCAGTAAAATTAAAGGAGCCATGACTTACCCCATCTTTATTGTTTGTACATTATTTGCTGTAGGCATTGTTATGATGGTTTTTGTTATACCCAAACTTACGGAAGTTTTAACAGAGAGTGGTGCTAAGTTGCCTCTTGCTACTAGAATTTTGGTTGGGGCCAGTGATTTTTTGGTAAATTTTTGGTGGTTAGTTTTAGCCTTAATTATTGGTATTGTGGCTTTAATTAAATATCTAACCAAAGGCGAGAGTGGTAAGCTTATTCGCGATAGTTTAGTTTTAAAATTACCAATTTTTGGTAAACTTTTCCAAAAAATATATTTAGTGCGTTTTACTAGGAGTTTGGCTACTCTTTCTAGCGGCGGCATAAATTTGGTAGAGGCTTTAAAAATTACCTCGGAAATTGTGGGCAATAAAGTGTATCGAGATATTATAGATCAAACAGTGGTCGAAGTTCAAGAAGGTAATCAAATTGCTTCAGTTTTAATTAACGCCAAACAAGTGCCTGCTATGGTTGCATATATGGTCAGCGTAGGCGAACAAACTGGCAAACTAGATTTAGTTTTAACCAAGTTGAGTGAATTTTATGCTAGAGAAATTGATAATATGGTGGTTAACCTGGTAAGTTTAATTGAGCCTTTAATTATGATAGTTTTGGGTGTGGCTGTTGGCGTAATGGTGGCGGCTATTATTATGCCTATGTATAATATGGCCTCGGCATTTTAGTTATTGTTATTTTTTTGCTATAATATATATAAGGATGTGGAAAACTAATTTTTTAAATAATTTTACAAATCCATTTTTTGGATGCATCCAAAGGTCGATTAAAATAATATTTTTTAAAATAAAATTTATACATATGAAATTAAACAAAAAAGGTTTTACTTTAATCGAACTTTTGGTGGTTATTGCTATTATTGGTTTATTGGCCACAGTATCTATAGTTTCTTTAAATAGTGCTCGTGTTAAATCAAGAGATGCTAAAAGACTTTCAGATGTTAAACAATTAGCCACTATTTTGGAAATGGAATCCACAAACAGTACCAGCGCTTTAACTGGCTGTACTGCTGTTGATGCTTTAACAACAGCTTGTACTGGTCCTGGCCAGGTAAGTCAATTTTCTGGTTTTGCAGACCCCGTTACACCTGGAACAGCTTGTACTAGCGCTTCTGCAGGAACTTGTGGTTATTCTATTTCAACTCCAGCTGGGGCAGGTGGCGCCACTGTGGCTAATTATCAGATTACTTTTTATTTGGAAGCAAATGCTGGTTCTCTGCCAGCTGGGATTAATTGTATTTCTACTGGTTCTATTATGGAATCGGGGGCTGTTAATTGCCCATAAAAAGAAATGTTTTTTAAAACCACCCCAATCATCAAGCGGGGTGGTTTTTGTTTTAGATTAAAAGATGATAAAATATAAATATGATTTTAATTTATTTATGTATTTTTATTTTTGGTTTATGCATTGGCTCGTTTTTAAATGTAGTTATTTTAAGGTTGCGTGCAGGGGAAAAGTTCGTGGCGGGCAGATCAAGGTGCCCAAAATGTAAAAAAGAATTAAGTTGGTCTGAAAATATCCCCTTGCTTAGTTTTATGATGCTTAAAGGTAAATGCCGGGGCTGCCATCAAAAAATTTCTTGGCAATATCCGCTTGTTGAATTAATAACTGGCTTATTATTTGTGGGGTCTTTTATTTTTATTTTTTATCAAAATTTTTCCTTTGTTTACGCAATTGCTTTATTACTTTATTATTTTTTTATTATTTCTTTTTTAATTATAATTTTTGTTTATGATTTAAAATATTATTTAATTTTGGATAAAATAATTTTGCCAGCTATAATTTTTGTCTTTGTGGCGCAAGGTTTTTTGTGGTTAATTAAAAATGATTTTTCTTTTTCATTGTTTATAAACTATTATTCTTTATTGATTTTTTCTGCTATAATTATAAGTGGATTCTTTTTAAGTCAATATTTAATTTCTAAAGGACGTTGGATGGGCGGGGGCGATATTCGTTTAGGATTTTTAATGGGTTTAATTTTGGGTTGGCCCAATTGTTTGGTGGCTTTGTCTTTGGCTTATGTTTTAGGTTTGATTGTAGCCATGCCATTGCTTATTTTTGGTAAAAAAAAGATGAGTTCACGGATTCCTTTTGGCACTCTTTTGTCCCTAGCCACTCTAAGCTCTTTATTTTGGGGCACGGAAATTTTAAATTGGTATTTAAATATGCTTTATGTTTAAAAAAAACAAGTTTAATTGCCAGGGGTTTACTGTTTTAGAGTTGGTTATTGTAGCAGCTATCATGGTTTTTTTGTTGTCATTAGTTATTATTGATTTTCACGAAGCCGAATATCATACCACTTTAGACTCAGAAGCAGAAAAAATAGTTTCTGTAATTAGGCAAGCGCAAATTTGGGCTTTAACCGGACAAACTTTTGCTGGGCAAAGATATTTTTATGGTGTTAATTTTGAAGTTTGCACCAGCAATAATTGTAATTATTATTTATTTAGAGATTCAGAAAGTACTGGCAACAAAATTTATGATGTTGGGGAAGTTGTAGATGCCGGTAGTTATAAAATGCCGGTTGGTCTTTATATAGAATCTGTCGCGCCCGCGAGTGGCAATAAATTAAATGTTGTTTTTTCTGCGCCTTTAGGACAAATATATTTTAATAATTCTGAAGCCAACGAGACAGCTACTATTGTTTTAAAATCCAGCAAATTTTCTGGACAAAAGACCATTCAGATTAATCGTTTTTCCGGACAAATAAATATTCAATAAAAAAATAACTGATAAACCTTAACTGACAAGAGGTAAAATGAAAAAAAATAAATTAAAAAATCAAAAAGGAGTCACTTTAATAGAAACCATAGTTTCTTTGGGCATTTTAACTATGGGTGTTATTTCTGCTTTATCCTTAATCACTAGTTCATTGGTTTATTCACAAACAGTGGAACAGAAAGTGGTGGTTATAAATTTAGCCAGAGAGGGCATGGAAATGGTTAGAGCTATTAGAGATTTTAACATAAGTTCTGATGAAGGCTTTGTTTATGGTTTTAGTAAGCTTACTTTTGGTAAATACATAGTTGGTCCTAATTATATTTCTGGAGATTTGCAATTAACCGTGGCAGACAATGATGTGCTTAGCGATTGTCAAAATTGCGCTTTGAGTTTATACGAAGGAAGATATTTACACGAGGTAGCTGGTGGCACAGCCACAGCTTTTAAAAGAATGATTACCATTACAGATGTTGGCTCTGAGGAAAAAAGAATTTTGAGCACGGTCTATTGGGAAGAAAGAGGCCGAGGGCATAGTTTTGTTTTAGAAGAAAACTTAACTAATTGGTAGTAAAAAACATATTAACATTTTAACATTTCTAAAATGCTGAAAAAAAATTTAAACTTAAATAATGATGGTTTTACATTGGTGGAGCTATTAGTTTCTACTAGCATTTTTGTGATTGTGGCTTTGGCTAGTCTATCTATTTATGCGCAGACCCTAAAAGTTAGCCGTAAAACATTGGCTTTAACAAAAGTGCAGACAGAAGCCCAGTTTGTTATGCAAGTTTTGGCTAAAAAAATTAGAACTTCACATTTAAATTATGCTTATTATGCTCAACCAGTAGTTAATCCTAAGTTGGAATTAGCCTTAACTGATTTATTGGGGGATGATTACCTTTTTAAGATAGCTACAGGTGTTTTGACAGTAAAAGTTAACAATGGAGAGGAAAAAATAATTCCAGCTGATAATATTGTAATTAATGATTTAAAATTTTTTATTAATCCCACCAGTAATCCTTTTACAACTTTAGATATTCCTCCCACTTCGCACCCATATATTACTGTTGTTATGGATGTTTCAGCTAGTAAAGCTGGGCAAACGGCTAATTTAATTATTCAACAAACTATTCCGCAAAGATCTGGTCAAGAACCAGAGTAAACACTGAAGATTGCCTGGGATAATACAGAAAAAAATAACATAGATTCCTAGGCTTCATTTTAGTGGTCATGCGATAGACTTCAAAAGAAAGACATTATTTCTTGTGGCTATAAATTTAATATCACAACCGTTCGGGGCAAACTATAGTAATATGAAAAAGATAAAAAATAATCAACAAGGTTTTTCTCTTCTTTTAACAGTTTTAATTTTGGCATCTTTAATGATTTTAACTTTAACAATTTCAGATGTAGTTTTAAGAGTTGGTAAATCTGCTGAAAGTATTGGCAATTCAGAAGTGGCCTATTTTGCAGCTGAAACTGCTGTGGAAAGAGCCTTATTTCAGATTGAAAAAAATTATAGTATGGCTGATTTGACTGTTAGTACACCCCAGAATATGTCTACAACTAATGCTACTTGGACCAGAACGGTAGTACAAAATAATGCTTTTGATGTTAGTTGCGCTGATTTGGGTAATAACGAAGGATTGTGTATAAATAATCCTGGTATTATTTCTGCTAGCAATCCTTTAATTGTTAAACTTAATTCTGGTAGTTCTTTCCAAATAGATTTAAGATATTCAGCTATGGAAACACCAAATAATTTAAAAATTGAATGGAGTGGAGGCACAGCTAAAGTTATAGGTGTAAATAATGACGGTGTACAGACAGTCTCAACCACACCTGGCATGGATCATGAAGTGGAAAAAAATTACAGAATTGTTAATACAACCGCTGGCAGTGGTTTAATGGTTTTTGAGCTCAAGCCATCAGCCACTAATTTAGCCACCAGCATTACGGTCACGGGTATTGGTAATTATAAAAATTCTCAAAGAGTTTTGGAGGTGGAAAAGAAAGTTTGGCAAATTTATTAAATACTAATAATGCTAATATTTAAAAATGCTAATTATGCGAATTGAAATTGCGAATTATTAACGAATATTGATATTACGAATTATTACGAATAAAAAATAATAATGGATATTAAAAAAAACGACTAGTTGGTCGTTTTTTAAAAGTTAAATGGTTGTTATTTATTTAATAATTTGAATTTCTATTTTATTAGCTATAAAATTTGTTTGATTAATAATATTTTCTAAACTTGTAACAAAAATATTTTGTCCGACTTTCAGCGCTTTTTTATCAGTAGTTTCTTTTTTAATTTGATCTTTGATAGGACTGCCAGATAGTTGTTGAGGAATAGTTAAAGTCATAAATTGTGTTTGTTCATTGAAATTAACAGTCAATTCGGTGTCTTTGGTTAAATAATTTTTAATGGCGCTGGCATTGATAACCAGGTTGTCATTATTTATTTTAATAATGGTGCCACTATAAGAATGCACTTCTGTTTTAAGATTTTTTTTGCTTTGTGTTTCGGTTAATGGTAGGGCATCATTTTTTTTGTTATGGCTAACTTTTAAAATAACAGTCCCAGCAAGGATGGCTACGACTACAACAATGACAATGGCTAGCCAAGTTTTTAAGACAGTTGCTTCTTTTTGAGGATCAATATTTTTTAAAGATTTTGGATTGAGCATAGGTTTTTAAAAAAAATTATAACTTGTGTATAAATATTATACCATTTTTATTAATTATTGACAAAGTTATAATTCGTGCTATTTTTAAGAGTATATGGCTGACACCAAATTTATTAAAAAAGCAGAAAATTTTATCTGTGAAAAATGTGGCACTGAAGTTAAAGGTAATGGTTTTACCAATCATTGCCCTAATTGTTTGTGGTCTAAACACGTGGACATTCATCCGGGCGACAGAAATGAAATTTGTGAAGGTTTAATGCAACCAATAGCAGCTGAAGTTAAAAGAGATGATTATGTGATCCACTTCCAATGTTTGCGTTGTGGTTTTACACATAAAGTTAGGACAGCACCTGAGGATAATTTTGAAGAAATTTTAAAATTAATACATCGGCCAATTAATTAAAAAATATAAATTTTATAAAATCCATTTCTTTATACGAGGATGGTTTTTTGTTGACTTTTAAGCTTAAAAAAATTATACTTAAAATACTAAAATATTTAATTTATGTTACCTCAGGGACCATATAAACCACAAGATCATGAAGAAAAAATATATCAGCTTTGGGAACAAAGTGGTTTTTTTGCGCCAAGTGGTGATAAAAATAAAAAACCATATTCAATTGTTTTGCCACCACCCAATGTAACTGGTACTTTGCATATTGGCCATGCCTTGATGTTGGCCATTGAAGATATTTTAATTCGCTATCACCGCATGCAAGGTTTTAAAACTTTGTGGTTGCCAGGTACAGATCATGCGGCCATTGCCACGCAAAGCAAAGTAGAAAAAAAGATTTATAAAGAAGAAGGGAAAAGTCGCCATGATTTTAGTCGTGAAGAATTTTTAAAAAGAGTGGAGCAATTTGCCAAAGAAAGCCATGATACCATTGTTAACCAAACCAAAAGAATGGGCGCGTCTTTGGATTGGAGCAGAGAAGCTTATACTTTGGACGAGGCACGCAATAGAGCGGTGAATACGGCTTTTAAAACCATGTATGAAGATGGCTTAATTTATCAAGGCGATCGGGTAATTAATTGGGATCCTAAAGGACAAACCACAATTTCAGATGATGAAGTTATCCATGTAGAAAGAGAGGCTGTGCTTTATACTTTTAAGTATGCAAAAGATTTTCCATTTGCTATTGCTACTACGCGTCCGGAAACAAAATTGGGTGATACAGCTGTGGCTGTGCATCCAGACGATGAAAGATATAAAAAATATGTAGGACAAGAATTTGATTTAGAATTTTGTGGAGAAAAAATAAGTATTAAAATTATTGCTGATGAATCTGTTGACCCAGAATTTGGTACAGGAGCTCTTGGAGTTACGCCAGCTCATAGTCATATTGATTGGGAAATTGCCGGGAGACATGATTTGCCTTTAAAACAGGTAATTGACGAGCGTGCCCGCATAATTTCTAGTAATGAAAATTTACAAGGTAAAAAAGTTGAAGAAGCTAGAACAATTATTGTGGAGTGGTTAAAAGAAAATAATCTTTTAATTAAAGAAGAAAAAATAAAACAAAATGTGGCTACAGCTGAAAGAACTGGAGCTTTGGTTGAACCATTGCCAAAAAAACAATGGTTTGTGGCAGTCAATAAAGAATTTAAATTAAAAAATTCTGTCTTAAAAAATATCCAAGCTGGAGAAACTGTAACTTTAAAAAAGTTAATGCGCGCGGTGGTCGAATCTGCTGAAATTAAAATCATGCCCGAGCAGTTTGAAAAAATATATTTTCACTGGATTGATAATTTACGTGACTGGTGTATATCAAGACAAATTTGGTTTGGTCATCGGGTGCCAGTTTATTACAGAACTCAAAACTCAAATAACAATACTCAAGAAAAACAAAATATAAAAGAAATTAAACAAGAAATTTTTGTTGGTGAGAGTGTGCCAGTAGGTGATGGTTGGGAACAAGATCCTGATACTTTAGACACTTGGTTTTCATCTGGGTTGTGGACTTTTTCAACTTTGGGTTGGCCAGACAAGACAGAAGATCTAAAAACTTTTCATCCCACTAATACTCTCGAAACCGGTTATGATATTTTATTTTTTTGGGTAGCTAGAATGATTTTAATGACCACCTATTTACTCGGCGATATTCCTTTTAAAACAGTTTATTTACATGGGCTTATTCGCGATGCAGAAAGACAAAAAATGAGTAAATCAAAAGATAATGCCGTGGATCCTTTGCATGTAATTAATGAACAAGGCGCAGATGCTTTGCGTATGGCTATGGTTTTTGGTACTGGTCAGGGCAATGATGTGGTTATGACACCAGATAAAATTGTGGCGCAGAAAAAATTTGCTAATAAAATTTGGAATGCCTCAAAGTTTGTTCTGAATAATTTGGGAGAGGAATTTGAATTTGATTTGGTAGAGACGAGGCAGTGCCTCGTCTCTGCGGACGTACAAAATCAAGATGATAAGACAATTTTGGAAAATCTTAATAAAACAATAAAAAATGTGACAAAAAATTTAGATACTTTTATGTTTCACGAAGCAGCTCAAGAAATTTATCAATTTTTCTGGCATGATTTTTGTGATGTCTATATTGAAGCAGTTAAAGTTAGACTAAATGGCGAAAATGTTGAAGATAAAAATGTGGCGCGTCAAATTTTATATTATGTTTTATTAAATAGTTTAAAACTTTTGCATCCTTTTATGCCTTTTATTACAGAATTAATTTATCAAGAGCTACCCCATTTGGCAGGCTCAGGGCAGGCAGGAGAGAAAAAAGAATTTTTAATGATTGAGGAGTGGCCAAGCAAAGAGTGAATAATGAATAATGAATTATGGAAAATATAATTGATTAACAAAAGAGGAAAATAGGTATATAATAAATACAGTACTATTTTTTTGCTTTTAGGTTATTTGCTATTTGCTGGTGAAGGCAAGCAGGTAATTAAAAAACACCAATTATATTAAAATAATAGGCAAAAAGTTAGTACCGGATAAATATATGGAAAAAGCCGATGATGAAAAATTAATTAGATATTTTTTTACCATTGTAATTGTTGGTCTTTTGCTTTTGATCTTTGGGGGATTAAGAAATATTCCTTCCTATTTAATTTTTGCTGGTTTTGTCTTTGTTTTTGTTTGGGAAATTATAAAACTAATTGTAGCTGGGATTAATGTAACATAGCTTGACAAAATAGTTTAAATTTGTTATAAGTTATATAAATAAGTAAATTAAAAATTAAAATATATTTATCTCATAAACAAAGGAGGAATTTTTTATGAGAAAAGGTCTGTTGTTTTTGGTGCTCGCCCTTGTGGATTTTGTGGGTTTGAGCTTTGGACAGGAATTCAGCCTGCCGGACATGAACAGCGCGGCGAAGATGCCAGCGCCGGTCAACGTGTGGGCAGCGGGCGACATGGATAGTGAAGGGAATCCTTTTGTTTGGATTTCCTGGACATATCCAACAGATGTTCCCGTGCCAACAGGTTTTTTTCTCCTTCGTGACATTGGGGGTAGTTATATTACCACTGTCACTTATCCGTGGAGTAGTTTTTTATACACGGATAGCACTGTAGTACCTGGGGCTATGTACACCTATACGCTTTATGCATATAAAGCGGAGGGTACTGGTGTTGACACTCGCGTGGTGGCCATCAGCGATTCGATGGTTATCGAAGTATACACCCCCCGCGTCGCTTTGATTACTGGTGTTCACGGGGCGATTGCTGGCGAAAGGATTTCTTGGGAATGGGACAAAATCCTCGGCGCTACTTCATACGAAATAAGCATCACGGGATTCTATTCTGTCCCGTGGGATACCGCACTGCATGTTTTTAGCTGTGCCGTGATGGAAGAAGTGGCGAGCAATTATTTTTCCTGCGAGGCTCGTCCGTGGAGTGTCCATCCATCTGGAGTCGTAACAATGTATCAAATCATGGTAGAAGCAAAATTTGCTGAACCGCCATACAGCAGTTATGGTGGCAAAGCAGTGAATTTTGCGGTCGGGGATTTAATGCTGGCGGGGGTAAGTTCTCAATCCGCCACGCCAGAAAATTTCTCTCTGGCGCAAAATTACCCCAACCCCTTCAACCCTACCACTGCCATTACTTACGACCTGCCTGTCAAGAGCCATATCCGCTTGACGGTATTCAACGCCATGGGTCAGGTCGTGGCCAAGCTGGTTGATGCGGAGCAACCTCAAGGCAGCTATCGCACCACCTGGGATGGTAGTAATTTGCCTTCAGGCGTCTATTTCTATCGCCTCGAAGGTGAAGGGTTTATCAAGACCATGAAAATGACACTCAAGAAATAAAAGGTCTTTTATTTCTTGAGAGCCAAAAGCCGCAGTGCGTGCACTGGGGCTTTTTTATTGACAAAAAATATTTTTGCTGTATAATAGAATATTAAATTCACTTATTTTTTAAATTTTATAACAGGGGGTCAAAATGAAAAGAATATTTTTTTTGCTATTGGTTTTAACAATACCAATAGCAACATTTGGTCAATTGTCCAAGAAATTTTTTTGGGTTTTTTCTGGCTTATCTTTGGCTCGATACTGGGCAAATGATCAGATGATTCAAAACGGACCAAACAGCTTGCCATATTTATTGGCAAGCGACGGCGCATATTTGGGCGGCACTGCTTTGGCAATTAGCGCTCCACCAATGTCTTGGGCTTTTTCCAAATTTAACCAGCGTGCTAATAGAAAATTCGGCAAGGAAATTTATATTTCCTCAATCGTATTTTCTTTGGCTAATGCCGGTTGGGCAGATGCCATAATTTGGAGTCCTGGCCATTCTGTTAATACTGACTGGTATTACCCCAGTAGTTTGTTAGCCATTACTTTGCCAACAGCCAGTATGGTTTATTGGAGTCCGATTTCAAAATCTGAAGCCACCATAGCCACCACAGCTGGTATGTTAATCGGATCAGTGGCTTGGGATATTGTTTTCTCCAAGGCGCGCTATGGTGATCCATTTTACAGAGTGCCAAACTGGTACGGAGGTTGGGCACCAAAGGATTATAAAAAATTTGCCGTGGCAAGAATTGGCGCGGCGGCCATTATTTTGTTATCTGGAGAAATTTTTGAAAACAAAAATTTTATTGATTTTCAAATTTATGCTTCAAATAATAAAATATTTTTAGCGGTTACTTTTTAGCCCGATTTAGTTATTTCTAAATCGGGCTTTTTTATTTCCCCAATAGTTGTATAATATAATTATCATTATTAAATTTAAAAACATATGAAAAAACATCTTCATTTTATTATCTTAATTTTGGTTTTTATTAGCGCTCTAATAATTATGGGTTGGGCATATTTTGAAATGATTCAAGAAAATCAAAGCTTTGATTGGAAAAAAATAATTTTAAAACATGATAACAACATTGATAATGTTTATCATGATTTTACATTTGATTGCCCAGACGGATGGGTGTTTGAAGAGAAAACAACTGATAGTAAAATAATTGTTAAAAGCTGTTCTATTAATTATGATCAGATAGATGATTTGTCTTTTGATGATGGAATAACTATATCGTTTAAATATATACCAAATTATATTATAAATATAGACAGTGATTATGCAGACATAAAAAGTAAAGATATAATCATAAAGTACAAAGATATTGTTGAAGATTATTTTAAAGATGAATTTATTGGTAAAATTGGTTGGAATAAGACGAATTATGAATTGTATTTAATAGCAAGATATTATACCTCTGAAGGTTGTTATGAAGTTGAGGCGTCTTCTTATACAGAAACACAAGAAGAAAATGTGCAGAAAAGAAGAAAATTGCTTATAGATCAAATTATTTCATCTTTTACCTTAATAAACTAACAATACATTTCTTTAACAATTTATTTAAAGGAGGAAGCTCTAGAATTAATTTAAATATTTGTTGAAAAAAGAATGATAACTAGAAGATTAATTAACCCAAAAGGAGTAGGCGATGAAAACAAAAATGTTGATTTTGGCGCTAGTGATGGTGATTGTTGTTAATACAACAATCTTTCCGCTAGAAAAGAAATTGGCCGTGCCGTTTTATAGTCAAAAAAATTCAGAATGGTCTGACGAGTTAATCGGTCTTGGTGGTTGTGCAGAAACAATTGGTAGCCATGGATGTTTCATAACTTCTGCCGCTATGGTTTTAAAGTATTATGACATTGATTTTAATCCAAGAACTTTTAATGATTGGTTAAAAAATGATGGAATAAGTGGGTATGTCGATTGTGAATTTAGATACGGAGTAATTGAAGAAAAAAATCTACATTATTGTCGAAAGTTTACATCAGAAATCCTCCCTGACCAAATTGCCTATGAAATTGATCAAGGAAATCCAGTGATTGCGCTTGTTACTTTAAATGTTACTCACTGGTATGTAATTGTTGGTTACGAGCGGACAGAAAATGGGGGTTTGAGTTGGTATATTAATGATCCTTGGTTGGGGGACGGACCAACTAAAAGTAATTATTTATTAGAAGGTAATTATCGTTTTTTCTCGGCTCCTAATTTAGCCGAAGAATTTATCGGCCTTCTCCCCGGCAATATCTGGCATGCTACTGCTACACCCTTATTCAAAGCCGCATACAATTCTTCCATGGGTTTTCCATTTGATAATGGCGGCAGTATTTACGCCCATTATTGGAATGAAATTTTAATTCAGGATTTCCGCACTAGCAATGGACAAATAAGTCATCTGGTTTTTAATGACTATCAAGATCAGGCGCATCCAATCAAAGGCGCTAACGCGGCTTTTTGGTTTAACCATTTTGGTGAATTGGGCAATTATCCGCCTATTGACCAGGAAAAAGAATACTATTATGTGGGCACCACTAATGATTTTCTAACCTTTGGCCAAAAATGCGTGGTTTTAGAAGTTGGCACCACAGAAAATGAATACCCGCAGAAAACAATTGTTTGGAATTCTAAAACATCAGCCCATTTTCCAGTTGGTGTTTTTACTGCCACAGTGCCAATTGGCGGCTATGGCAAAATTTTTGTGGGTAGCTCTCAAGTGAGTTTACCCAATTCTAGAATTGGTAATTCTAATCAAATGAGCTGGCTGGTTGAAGAAGGTAGCCATACTTTTGTGATTTACCGATCTGATGGTACCACTTATGGCCAAGGAGTAACTTGCGCCACTTGGGAAGGTAATGAGCAAACCTATGAGCCAACAGTTGAAGAACCAATTGACCCAGTAGATCCTGTTGATCCTGGTACTAATCCTAAAGGAGAGCTATATGTTTCTGACGCCAGCTGGGATAGTGGTTATGAAGCCAGCGAAAAAAGAATAGTCATTGCTAATAACGGTCAAGGTCCGCTTAATGTGACTATTATAAATTCGTGTCCTGGTCTAAACCTTAATTTTTCCAACAAGGTTTTTGCTCCAGGCGAACGTCTGGAACTCATCATCACCATTGATCGCTCTAAAATTGATTTTAAGGGCGAACAACACCAGATGTTTAATATTAATATTGATTCTGACAATGGAGATTGTGCTATTTGTGTGGTTGTTGGCAATCCTGCGCTAGCGCCGGGTAGCACTCCGCCAGAGCCAGTTTTATTAGCTGGTTGGCAAAAAGAATTACACGCTAATAACCAGGCGACTTTTAATGTTGATCAGGAAGCCAACCATATTACAGTCATTCAACTGGAAGCAGATTATTCAAAATTGCCTTACAAAGTGCAGATTAAAAAAAGTATCACTGATCTCAAAAATAATACTAGATATCGTCTGACCTTTGTGGCTAAAGGCACTTTGCCTTGGATTGTGGCTGAAGTTGCTAAAGCAGAATATGATTGGGCAACCTATATGCATGAAACTGCTTCGCTTGGTTCTGATTGGAATTTTTATGCTTACATTTTCACTGCTCCTGATTGGGTTATTGCCAATAGCAAGATTAATTTTCAATGCGGCTCGGGCCTAGGCGAAGTTTGGATAAAAGATATTAATCTAGCAGAGTTTTCTTTTCCAACTAGCGTGGATGAATTACAAAACAACAATTTAAAGCCAGCTTTTTTCTGTTATCCCAATCCATTTAATTCTAATATCCATATTCAGTTTTATCTTTCCCAAGGAGAAAAAATCTTTTTGGCTGTTTACAATTTAAAAGGTGAGCAAGTCGCCATGCTAAGTAATAGCTATTATCAGTCTGGTTATTATTCTTTAAACTGGTTAGCTATTAATGAACCTAGTGGTGTTTATTTTGTTGTTTTAAAAACACAAGACAAAAAGGAGGTAATTAAAGTTGTTTTACAAAAATAGATCTCCAAATTAAAGCCACAGCAAAAATGTTGTGGCTTTTTAAAATACATAAAAATGTTAAGATGTTTCATTTGATATAAAAGAGAACACAACCCAACATTTGACAAAAATTATAAAAAAAGTATACCATATAAAGTATTAACGAAGTAATAAAGTTTTCTTAAAATATATAAAATTTGAGGAGGATGTTATGAAAAAGATTCAAAGAATTTGGAGCAATAAAATAATCTCTGTTTTATCTTATTTTAAAATAAATCCAGGAAGTGTAATTTTTGGTGTGACAGGTGATATAGATAATTTAGGAATTTTTGTGGCAAAAAATGGTCGCCCTATGGCCGAAAATTTAGTGGATGTTTATAATCATTTGATTGGTATTTTTTTGTATAATTATTTTAATAAAAATAAAGAAATTAGAAGTTTTTGTATTATACCATCAGGTGAGGAGATTTTTGTACTTGGGGTTGCAGATGACAGACAAGTTGTTGAAGAATTTTTTAATCATTTACACAGAGAATTTAATATTTTTTTGTTTAAAAATGTTCCTAAAGAAATATATAATTCCAAAGTGTCTGTTTCTTTTGGTTGCTCAATTTTAAATGCCGTTATAAACATTGAACAAGTTATCAAATTGTTAGAGGCAATCAAATTGAATAATTTTAAAGATGCTTCGAATAATTATCTCGATTTGATGTTAATAATAAGGACAGAACTTGCTTATGATTTGGATATTCATAAGTTTAAAAGTTTAAATGTTGGTAATATTGACAGTGCAATTTTTTTTAGAAATTTAGTCAATTATCATCTTTTAAAATATAAAAAAGAAACACAAGAAAATTTGTGTTTAATAGCGACTTGGTTAAAAGAGATTAAAAACAGTGGAGATATTGTTAAGATAAAAAACAAAAATGTTTTTAGAAGATATGGGTTGAGTGTCGAAACAGAAGGGCTACTCTTTGAATTTTTAAAGAAGATACTATAATTTAAAAGCCAATCTTGAAATGATTGGCTTTGTTTATTTAAACGGTTTTTCTAGCAGAAGAATTTCCCCCAAATTTACATCAAGCATTGCTTTGATCCCTATGGGGATAGTCAATTTGTAAGAGCAATGACCAATTGGAAAACCAAATAAGATGTTGTTACCACCAGTTATATCATAAACTTTTTGTAAAAAAAGTTTGATGTTTATTGGTTTTTTTAGATCAACAGAAATTAATTTTTCACCATCAGTTCTTTCAGACATTGAGCTAAATATGATAGCATTGGCATCCCGAATGTTTGTGTGTGAAGATATTTTTTTAATTTTTTCTAGTGCTTCTTTAAAAGTTGCATTTAAGGTATCTAGAAAAACTAGTTTTTTTGATAGATCTATGTGAATTTGCAACTCTATTATTTTTAGCAGAGCATCAAGAGATAAGCAACAGATTTGACCTGTTATTTTTTCCTTTGCATTTAAATTTACAAAAACATTATCTCGCCAATTTATATTTTTTATCCTTTCGGTTGACGAGTAGATGTTTCTTATAATTAGTTGGTTTTCATCTAAAACACGAAAAAAATTAAAAGCTTCATTTTTTGATAGACCGTTTGTGCCACTTTTTTTCCAAAACAACATGTTCCAAAAACTTTTTATAGTGAAAAGATTTTCTCTTTTTGACGATTTATCGTTAATAAAATTAAGATGTGGTCCAAAGAAAGTAATGATTCCTGCAAGTTCATTAATAACAAGAATTAAGGCAGAAAGATCACTATAGCCGCAAATAATTTTTGGATTATTGGTAATCAAATTATAATTCAACAAAGGTAGAATTTCATAAATTTTATTACTGCCACAAATGGGGAAAATAGCTTTTACATCTGGATCTGAAAAGGCGGCATGTAAAAAATCCACTCTAACATTTGGATAGGAATAATCGGTATAAGCTATATAATCCCTAACTTTTAAACCCTCTTGGACTAGATATTTTTTTATAAACTCAAGCTGTCTACTAAATCTTTCTGGCAACATACCCGCTGGATTAACTAGAGCAACCACGTCGCCCGTGGATAATTTCTCTGGTTTTATCATTGAGAATTCCTCCTTTAATTTTTATTTTGTTAAAGTTTTTTTATATTTCGGTGTTATCAAAAATATTTTTCCGTCTTTTCTGTCAATTATTTTAAAAATTTTGTTATTTTGGTAATGTATGGCGCAATTATTTTGCACAGCTATGATTTTTTTTGTTGGTAATTTACTATAAACTTTTTGTTTAATTTCTTCATTGTTATAATGGACAATAATATTATTTTTAAGCCAATCCAGTCCTTTTGTTATGGTGTACCCATATTTTGTTTTTATAATAAAATTTTTATACCAGATTACGGCTCCAGCACTTAGTCCCATAAAAATTATATTTTGGTTATACGCTTTTCTAAGAATTTTTATTATTTTATCATTTTTGAGATATTTAAGTAATATTTTTGGATCTCCTCCACCAAAATATAAAAGATCGCTAGTTAATATTTTTTCTTCTAAATTTTCAATATTTTTTAAGTCTTTTTGGTAAATAATATTTATTTCAAAATTATATTTTTTGTATTCTCTTTTAAAAATTTTAATGTAGACTGATAAATCATCACTGGCTGTCGGAAAAAAGGAGACTATTGGTTTTTTTTTATTAATAAAATTAGCAACATATTGATCTATGTATTTGGTTTCACCTTTTCTTAAAAGACCACCGCCAATTATGATAATATTTGTTTTTTTCATATGTATGATATATACCACGAAGTTTATATTTTGGCAAACCATTGACTTTTTTTATTAACTTTGCTAGTATAAAGTATTAAAATAAAGTTAGATTACATTAAAAATTTAAATATTTTTTCTCTCATTTTAAGGAGGTTTATCATGAGAAAGATATTTTTGTTTTTGTTTTTGTTGGCGACAGTGGTTGTTGCTAGTGCCAGCGAGGCGGTTGTTATTATTCACCAACCACAAGTTGGCGCAGTTTTTTGTCCCGGCGATGTGGAGTTAAGCTGGGATGAGTGGCGTTTGGTTGGTGACCAAACGCACCCGACCGAAATTTATTTGCGAAAGAATAATGATGCCCAGTTTTTTTGCGGCATCAGTAATAATAATTCTTTTGTAATTAAAAATCTTGGTGAGGGTAGTTACACCGCCACCATCCGGGCATTTGAAAAGATGCCCATTGGGGTAGAAAATATTGATCCACAGGATTATTTTTTTGTGCCCGTGGAGGCAAGGGTGGGGTTTGAAGTCAGAAATTTTTCTTCAGTTCCCCCCCCCGCCATCTCTCCAGTGAATTTGTCTCTGGTCCAGAATTACCCCAACCCCTTCAACCCCACCACGACCATCCAGTACAAACTAGAGAAAAGTGGGCACACTAACTTGACCATCTATAACTCCACCGGTCAGTTGGTAGCCACACCGGTGAATGAGTTCCAAGAATCTGGCGAACACCAGATCACTTGGAATGCTGTTAATCTTCCCAGCGGTATTTACTATGGCCGCTTAGTGGGGGAGGGGTCGACCAAGATTTTAAAAATGACTCTTTTAAAGTAGAGGTCTTACTTTGGAAGGGTCTTAAAGCCATTTTGTTCACTATGTGCAAAGTGGCTTTTTTATTTTATAGAATAGTTGTATAATATATGTATAAATATTTTCCACAATTAATTCCGTGCTTTATGGGAAAGATTAAATTATTTTATAAATTATTTTTATTAGTTGTATTTTTTGTTGCTTCTTTTTTTGTTGGAAATTTTGTTTTTGCTTTTTTAGACGATAACATTAATAATTTGGATTGTGATGTTCGTGACTTGGATTGCGATAATAATCAAACTAATTGTTTAAATCTTGGTTATGGTTGGACGGATAATGGTTATCCAAATAACACAGGAAACTCAATGTGTTGTGAAGATGATAGCCAAGAAAATTATTTTTCAAATTTGTGGGGTGATTTAACTACGTTTGTTTCAGCTTGTTGTCCTGGTGTAGATTATACAGCCGCCACCTGTCAAAGTGGTAGTATCGGAGCAGATTGTAATTTTAGTGATATCAAATGCATAGAAGGTTTTACTGAATGCGTGGCTAATGATTTGTCAGGACATACTGCGGCGAGTTATTATGATATGGATAGTGATGGCGATACTGAATTTTGTGCTACTTGTGAGAGTATTGGTTGTTTTCCTGCAATTTGGTTAGATCAAGATGATTCAAAAAGTTATTGTCAAGGTGAATATTTTTACGATAATTCCTTGTGCAAAGATGCTGGCCCAAATAAGGTTTGTAGTGATGGTAATAGTACAGAAAGATTTTGTTGCGGTGATGATGCTGATGAAAGATCTGTCCCAAGTTGTTTTAATATAGAAAACTCTGCTTGTTGTCCCGCATGGGCTAATTTTGTTGATGCTTCTGGAAATTGTGTAGCAGAGTGTCCTATATGTGAAAATATGTATTATAGGAAGGTGATAGGAGCGAGTGGAAATAATGCAGTTTCTTTTAATGAAGATAAAAACGACTTAGCATGTTGTGAATTGAATTCATGTGTTTATGATGGAATTTGCTATTCTAGTAATTCTGAAATAACTGGGCGAATTACACTTAATGGTTCTACTGAATCTTGCTATGGTTGGGGACAAGGAGGGTGGAATGACCCTGATGGGAGGGATGGTGTTTTTCTAGTTCCCCTTCCTTCATGGTCGAATTACCCTGCTTGTAGAGCATTTGGATTTGAAATAGCAGTAGCAGGAGAAGAAGGCGTTGGTGAATACGACAACACCACGGTTCAAGAATGTTGTGGTGATGACCAGAACGAATTTCTTGTAATCGACGATTATTATTTTTGTTATAAATCTCGAACAAGCGCGCCGCCTGGTGTACCTAAAAATCTCCACCATACAAGTAATACAGAAAATTCTATTACTTGGGTTTGGGAAGCTGGTGTTGGTGGTGACATTGACCACTACATTGTTTATAATTCCAGTGGTGATCTTTTAGATTCAACCGTAGCTGATGCAACCTATACTTGGAATGATTTAGAATTTCCTAATACTCAATATGGTATCAAAGTAGTTGCAGTTAATAGTTATGGTGTCAGTGACGCTACAGCCATTAGTTATGCTTATACTTCTATTGAACAACCAACTTCACTTTCCTGTACTCCAACCAAAACTTCTTTAGCAGTTATAGCCAATGGCACCATTTCCGACCCATCACCAACTAATCAATATTTAACCAAAATTGCTTTTGCTAAAGATGGTACTTATAGTACTTGGCAAGAAAGTGCTTCTATTAATTATTCTGGCTTAACTTGTGGTACTTCTTATAATATTTGGGCCAAAACCAGAAATGGCGATGGAGAAGAAAGGGACAGGGTATCAACCACCTGTTCTACTCAAAGTTGTACTTCGGGTCCAGATTTAATTATTGACAATATTAGTTTTTCTAATTCTGTTTGTCGAGGGTCTACTGTTAGCGCTTCGATAACTACCAAAAATATTGGTGATACTGCCACTGGTCAGACTTCTAAAACCAAAGTTTTTATTGATAGTGATGATACAGGAGCTGGGGGCATTGCTAATTTGTTGGATACTTGGGCCAACATTTTAACAGCTAATTCTTCACAAATAATTACAACAGATTCCTGGGATACTACAGGAGTATCTCTTGGTGAACATACCTTGGTGGCTATTGCTGATGCGCCGACAGACAGTAGAATCAGTGAATCTAATGAGAATAACAATGTTTTAAGAAAAAGTTTTACTGTGGTTGACTGCGGAGGTGGTGGATCTTCATCTTTTTATTTATTAACACCAGATAATAATGCTACGGGCGTCTCTGTTTCGCCAACTCTAGATTGGGAAGAATCAATTGGAGCCAGTTCTTATTATATTTATATGTGTGAGGGGGTGGATTGCACTTTATCTTTACTTGATTCAACATCTAATGATGAATATGTCATAAATACACCTTTTAATTATAATACCATTTATAAATGGGATGTAGTGGCTTGGAATGGAACGGAGACTACTGATTCCTATAATGGTCCTTTTTCTTTTACTACTATGGCAGAAGGAGTTATAGGCACTCCACCCACGGCCCATTATGATTGGTGCAAAATTAATGATAATACTATTCAATTTTTAGATCGTTCCGTTCCCGGTGATAGCCCTATTAATGCTTGGGAATATGATTTTAATGATGGTGACAAGTGTAATCCAGATTGTACGGAAAGTGGTTATGATGGTACTAACAGAAATCCAGTTCATACTTTTACTGACGTAGACCCAATATATTCAAGCCCAGATTTTGGTTGGTATTCCACTTTGGAAAATAATGATTCAATACTTAATCAAGAAGCTGGATCTGGTGCCACAGTGATTGGCACTCCGACTTATGAATCTGCGGTTAACGGCTCGGGCATGATTATTGATCAAAACAATGAAGGGGTAAAAATACCCATTAACAGCACCAATTTTGATTATATTAGTGGAGCTATTCAATTGGCCTATAAACCAGATTATGCTTCTAATTCTGGTGAGCCGAATCATTATATATTTAGAGCTGATGGACCAACAGGCGATAGTTTTGAGTTAAAATATCAAAATAATGGTTTGTATTATAAAATTTATGATGCTGATGCGGACACCCAGTGCGTGATTAGTGCAATTAATATTATACCTGGCTGGTCGGCTGATCAGTGGTTAAAATTAGTTGCTACTTGGAATCAATCAACTAGTCCTAAAATGTCTCTTAAGGTCTATGATCAAAATTCTGGTAATTTATTAAATTCTTGGACCAACACTACTTGTACCATGAATTTTTCTACTGCCATTACTTTGACAGATATGTATGTAGGCACTTGGGTTGGCGGGACATATAATGCTCTAGGTACGGTAGATGATTTTATGATGTTTTTGAATGATACTTACACAGCTACATTATCTGGTGGTTTGGATGTTTCGCTGAAAGCTACAGCAGAAAACGGTGGGACTAATACTTATACCGAAACTTTAGATTTAACCAATGGACCACCTTGTGGTTATAATTTATCTTCTGTTGCGGCAATTAATTGTCATACTATTGATTTAATTTGGCAACCTCATTCCATGACTGTGGATGGTTATGATATTTATCGTTCGACTTCTGCTTCTGGTCCTTGGACATTGGTTAAAGATGGTGCTACTGGCACCACTTATAGTAATTATGATGCCGATAATATTAATGAAAATACAAGATATTATTATTACATCTCGACCTCACCCATGAGTATTAATAATTCTACTGCTGTGCCAGCTTGTGTTGGTGGTGTTGGTGCTGGTAATAAATGTCCGTTATCCACGATCACACCAATTTGTCCTATAGATGATTTCAGAATCAGCACTATTAGAAAATGTGGCTCTATAACTTTTAGATTTGCTACCATAGAAAATGCCAAGGGTTATGAAATTCAAAAAAGCGTGGGTGATAATTTGCACTATACTAATGTTTTAACCATTGCCGAAGACCAGATAGCTACTTATTGCAACGACAATTATTGTTCTTATACAGACACGGAAGTTCTGCCGGTTAATATAATTAATCCAGCTAGCAAATTTAAATATTGGTATCAAGCGCGTGCTCAAGGTCAAGACGATACTTGGACTAATTGGTCCACAGACATTAGCGATTATTCATATTGTTATCGCAGTAAAGATTGGCAGGAAAGATAAAGACATTTTAATATATTAACATTTTAGTGTTTTAACATAAAATTTTTTGTATGGGCCTTGATGTTTATCCGGGCCCTTTTGATTTATAAAAAAATTATTTTTATTGTTTTTTTTGTGTTATAATATAGGTGTATGTTTTTTGTGGAAAAAGTTAAAAAATATATCCTTGGATGCCAACTTTATTTTAAAGCTATTTTTTTGATTATATTTTTTATTATTGCTAGCAGTATTGTTTTATTCAAAACAGGTCTTACTGATGAAATTGCTAAAATATTTTATTGGCCACAAGAATCAAATTTGGGGCAGGTGGCTGGGGAATATATGGTCAGCATAGCTGCTGTTGGAGACGCACCAGATTTAGAGCCTGCATATCCTAGAATTGTTTTTGGTAATCCTAATGGCAGTGAGCATGTAACCTCCATTTGCACTGATTATTTGAGTAAATTTAATTTGGTGGCTATAGTTGATCGTGATAATAATTGTGTTGATAAGGTTAAAGAGAAAAATCCAGATGTCATTGCTTTGGGTAATTGGGGTAGTTTGGAGGATGCTAATTTTCCCTCAAATGCTGGTAGTTTTGGTTATCATATTTTTAATTATAATGCACCACAAATAACAACCCCAATACATACTGGCACTACTGATATAGGCATATTTAATGCTGATGTGGATACTGGCTTTCCGCGTTGGGAAGTTACACCTGGTAGTGGTAATTATCCTTATGGTAGGACAGGATCATCTATTTTTATTGTTGGCCCCAATAAACAATCAGGAGTAATTAGTTATACGCCAGATCGTATTTCTTATAGTTCTGTTGACGAAGATAATAAAATTTTAGAAGACGTTGGCGGTATTGACGATGATCACGTAGCTAATTCATATATTAGAATGCCTATTAAATTTGTTGGTTGGGCGCCAAATGTTACGACAGTTAATCCCTATGGTGGCGATAACGCTATTAATTATTATTTGAGCAATAAATATACAGCTGAACGTTTAGTTAATGCTAGTCATTTTGATGGTATTTGGTATGATCAAAAAACTTTTGGTCAAGATCCTCAGTTTTGGGCACGTACAGATTTTGATATGAATTGGCAAGATGATGCTGAGCAATGGGGTGAAGATGGTAAAATCCAAAGATGGTATGATGGTTTAAAAAATTTATTCACTCAAGAAAAACAAAAAACTGGTTTAAATATTATTATCACCAATGATGGTATGGGGGCTATTCCTCTAGAAAGTATTACTTCTTGGCATAATGGTTTTATGGCCGAAAGGTGTATGTATGGTTTTTGGAACTGGCAATTATATTTTGATGCTTTGAGGGACTGGGATTTACCAGATAAAATTATTATTTGCTATGACGGTTTAGGCACCTGGTCAGAGAGTAAATTAAAGAATTATAAAAATAAATTTAAAGATATGCGTTTGGGCTTAGCCATGAATACCATGGGTCCTGGTTATTATGGTCGATCTGTTTTGGCGGCTTATGAACTTGCCTTATGGTATGATGAATTTGATGTTGATTTGGGCCAGCCAACTGGCGAGCCACTTAAAATTATTAGCCAATGCAACAGCACCAATGGCCGTTGCCCCTATGTTAGATTTTTTGATAATGGCGCTGTTATTGTTAATCATACTTTAAGACCAGTGACTATTAGTCAAAATGATTTAATTGGTTTAGCCAATTATGATGGACCATATTTTCGTTTTTACGGTGGGCAAGATTCAGGATTTAATAATGGTAAACCATTAGCTGAAGAACCTGTTACTTTAGACGGTGTATTAGTTCGAGATGGTTATGATAAAGAAAATAGTGGCGATGGGATTGTATTGGTTAATATGCCTAATTATTATGCCGTATCTGATATTTTGGTAGGCAATGCTAATAATAACGATACCTCGCCAGCCAGCGAGCCAGTAGTCTTAAGTGGTACTTGGGATACTTCGCCACCAGTTAATGCGGCCAACCCCTATTATTCTCAATGGGATAATAATGATGAGGCTGAAGGTATTGGTTATTTTTCTACTACTGATTCCAATGCAACAGCCACTTTCACGCCTAATATTGGAGTAGCAGGAGAATATGAAGTTTTCGAATGGCATGGTTGGGCTGGCAATAGTGCTGGTGGAGAAGCTAGTAATGTTAGAACTGAAATTAAAAATGCTGAAGGTGTGGAAAATATTATTATTAATCAAAAAGAAAATTACGGCAGGTGGAATAGTTTGGGTAAATTTAATTTTCGAACTGGTAAAGATGGTTATGTAAAAATTTCTGCTGCCTCTGCTGACGGTGCAGTTTTGGCCGATGTCATAAAATTTGTTTATACTAATAACAATGTGGGTCCTGTGGTTACTGAAAAAATTTTAATGGCTGATCTTAATTGTGACCACAAAGTTGATATTATAGATTTTGGCATGTTGCTTTCTTGTTGGTCTGATACCATAAAAATAAGTTGTATTAGCCAATCTTTAAAAGATGCTGGTTGCAGTAAAGCGCCAGATCTTAATAGTGATAACAAAGTTGATATGGTGGATATTGCCATTATGCTTGGCTGTTGGGGTAAAAATATCAATGGGGGTTGCGCTATGGATTAATTTTTTTTAAGATAGTCTTATGATAAAAAAAATAAAAAAATATTTGTTTAGATATCAACTTTGTTTAAAAGCTGGTTTTTTGATTTTATTTTTTATTTTTTCTAGCACCTTAATCGCCGTGCAAACTGGCATCACCGATGAAATTTCTAAAATATTTTATTGGCCAGTTAAACTTAGTGTTGGTCAAGTGGCTGGAGAATATAGTGTTAGAATAGCAGCAACTCAAGTAAATAATTTTTCTATCAGTCAAAACAAATTTTCTATTAATGGCGTTAGTGACTTTCTTTTGGGTGCTTCTGTTTTTGATGCTATAAATTGGAATGAAACTATAATGCTTTCTGATTTAGATTATTTGGCAGCCAATAAATATAATTTAATAAGAGTGTGGGCTGACTGGCAGTGGCAAGATAGATATGAAAATGATCCAACTGATAGTCATTATCATAGACAAAGTACTGTTTACGATACAGATCAAAAAGATGGTTCATTAGATTCAGTAAAAATTGAGAAATTAAAAAGAATAATAGATGCAGCAAAGGCCAGAGGTATAATTGTTGATTTGGTAATTACTGATTTTAATCCCTCATATTATGTTGAGGGAGAGACCGTGCAATCCCTATTAATAAAGCACCAAAATGCAGCTAGAAATATAACTACGGCTTTGGTTGGTAAAACAAATCTTTTTTTTGATTTAATGAACGAACATGATAATGCTGGGGATGTGGCTTATTTGCCTTTTACTAATCATGTAGATATAAATACAATTGCTCAAGCTGTCAGAACAGCTGACCCTAATAGATACATCACAGTCTCTAACCGCGGTGAAAGTTCACTAGATCAAACACAAATAGCAAATGAGTTGGCTACAATTAACAACTCTATCTATACACCTCATTTCAGCAGAACCATTGATTGGTGGAGCCAGACTGGGACCAGAATTAATTCTGTAAGAAATACATTAAATAGTCTCTCGCCGGCAAAAAATATTCCTATTTATTTGCAAGAAGAACAAGTTTTTAATACTGATCCGATACAAAATCATTTTGTAGAGGCAGCGAAACAAGCCAAGGAGAATAATGCAGCTGGCTGGACTTTTCATCAAACTGCCGGGTTTGATTTAAAAGGTAGTAAATCATTTAAAACTCAACTGGGGGTTAATGGTCAAACAACGCTCCAGGCTATTTGTCCGGCAGTTTGGGGGACTAATACTGGTTGTGGAGAAACAACTGCTAATAATAATGTTTGCAACAACGGTGTTTCTTTTAATAATTCACTAACTAGTAATCCTGGTAGTGGAATAATCGTCAGTGGCGGTAATTTTTCTAGCGCTGGTTGGACAACTACAGGTGCAAATAATTATATTGAATATCATTTTAACTCGCCTTTTGAAAGTGGACAGATTGAATTTGATATTAGTGGCTTGGAAGACACTAAGTTGATTGGCGAAACTTATGATTTATTTGCTCTCTGGGATGATGCTGATTCGGATAATGTTGCCAATAATGCGGTTGCTAATAACAGATCTAAATCTTTTTTAATGATTTTTGGCGACGATAAAGGCGCGGGTGCTTATACTGGTAAAATAAGACCGAGATTAAAAGTAAATAACACCCTTGATGGTGTTGATGGTAATATAACTGGCACTGCCACCTATGATAACTTTGAGGGTACATTTGATTTTAATTCTAACAGTATTAGTGGTGATTCAGCTTTGGCAGCGGCTTATGATTGGAACGCATCGCAAACTTATGGCTTTCGAATAGTTTGGGGTAATGGTCGGTTGACTTATTTTTTTAGAGAAAGCCCAAGTAGCGCCTATTACCAGATTGGTGAATATGATTATTCGGCCAGTGGTAAACAATATAATCCAACTTTGCCTTATTTGAGATTGGGTCGTTCTGATTATGGAACTGTCCCTGGTATAACTTTTTCTAATTTTAAATTAACCTGTGATGGTGTGACTGCGCCACCGCCAACTGGTAATAACTGTGTGGCCAATTTGGGGGGACATATTTGCTCTAGTAATCAGACTTGTTCCACTGGTTTTATTTCTGCCAGTGATAGTAATTATTGCTGTTTGGGTAGTTGTGTTGGTGGTGGTTCCACCACCAATGGCGATTTAGATTTGTTTAAAATTGATTCTGATTCTAGAAATCCAGCTGTGGATGTTGATGCTCAGGGCAATTTACATATTTCTTATGATTGTGGTAGTTTTGTCCACCCCAAGGGTGTTTTTAGTAATAACTTATGTTATTCTAAGGTGACCAGTAGAAATGGTTTACCTTTTGTTAATAAACTATTTCCTGTCACTAGTCCTTTGGCTGTGAAAAAAAATGCTGATGCTTTTGGCTTGGATAGTCGTTTGAGAATTGATCAATTGGGCAATACTCATATTGTTTATAATGAAGGTTATATTGTTCTAGGTGTTGATGGTAGCATGTTAGCAAAAAATGAAAATCTTTTTCCTGTGACAGACCATGGCTTAGTTTTTGCTCGTTTAGATATTGATAGCCGAGGTAATGCTTATGTTTTATACCAATATGGTGACAAAGAAACAGCTGGATCTTTTAAAACCGGCTATCAACAAAGAAGTATACGTTTAAAAAAAATTAAATATGAAAATGGAATAATTACAGAAGTTTGGGACAGAGCAATAGCTGAATCTTGCAATCAGGCTGATGCTAAAAGAATGACTCCTGGTAATATTAAAATTAACAGCAATGATGTGGCTTATCTATCTTGGCGAGATCATAATGAAGGTGGTGGTTGCGGGGAAGATCAAGAAAATCAAGGTATTTGGTATACTAAATTTGATACTAGACAAGCAACGCCTAATTTTGCCACTAAAAATAAAGTGCTGGGTGTAATGAGTGATTTTTCTGATTTAGAGATTGATAGTGAAAATAATATTCATTTTGTGGCTACCAAGGCTTGGGGTTATGGTTTAGCTTATACTTATATTAATAATTCTGGTCTTTCACAACCGGCCAGTACTTTATTTGCTCCACCTCAAAGCCAAGTAATTTACGCAGCTTCTGAAAGATTTGGTGAGGCTAATACTATTTGTCCAGCTTTAAAAAAAGATACCTTGGGTAAAATGTATTTAAGCTTTGCCGGTGCTGGCACTCAAGAGATGCCTAGTAGTGAATTTGAATATTACGTGGCTTATTATTCTATTATTGATAAAAATACTCTAGTAACTGGCAATAATTTGCCTAATTTATTTAGATTTACTCCGCTTGATGCCACCAGAACCAGAGAGAGCGACCAGGGTACGCAAGAAAGTAACCCGATTATTGGTAAAGCCTGGAATCAAGGCGTGTTTATGGTTTTTGAAGATAATTATTATAATACTAATAATTTATTTGATATTTATTTAAAAGGTGCGGGAGGCGCAGTCATTGGCATACCAAAGATTAAAGCAGATTTTAATTGTGATGGTAAAATTAATATTCAAGATTTTGGTATTCTTTTGTCATATTGGGGAAAAACAGAACCACCAGATAATATTCTTCATTATACCAATGCCAGTTGCAAAGATCAGGAAAAAAATTTAAATTTAGATAATATTTTTTCAGGCAGTGACCACAAAGCTGTTATTACTGAAAATGATTTTGGAGTACTTTTGCCATGTTGGGGTACACCTAGAATAAAAGAACAAGCAGTTTGTTTCATCAATGATTAGAATTTCTGGATTTTTTTTGATATTTATAATATAATTGATCTATAAATATATGTATAATTTTTAATTTTTATTCTATTTTATGGACAGTACTCCATCAGCTTGCTGCGAGGTAGTTCATTTATAGAATTTTATAAGATTTATGAAAAAAATCATTTTCTCTCTTCTGGTCCTGGCTCTGGTCGTGCCCGGACCAGCCTTGGCTCTCTACCAGGCCAATTCTTCAGCCACAGTGGTGGTGGGACAGCAGTATCTAAATTATATCCCGGGTTCATATAACGGCGGAGAAGCAAATCAGGGCGATGTGGCCAATGGACTTTATAATCCACCGAGTGTCTATTCCGACGGCACCCGGCTCTTTATTGCCGACTTTTACAACAACCGCGTTCTGATCTACAACGAAATCCCGACTTCTAACAACGCCTCGGCTGACGTGGTCATTGGTCAACCGGATCTTTATGCTAATACGCCTAATAACGGGGGTATTGGTCCAAATACTTTGTACCACCCAAATTCAGTCTACGCCACCAGCTCCAAGCTCTTTATTGCCGACTATTCTAACAACCGCGTCCTGATCTACAACACCATTCCCACCTCCAACAATGCTTCAGCTGATGTGGTTATTGGCCAAGAAGATTTTACCCATAATAGCGCTAACCAAGGCGGCAGTGTGGGGGCCAACACCCTCGGTGGTTCTTATAATGTTTATTCTGACGGCACCAAGCTATACATTACTGATGGCAGCAACCACCGCGTTTTGATCTACAATGAAATCCCCACTTCTAACAATGCTTCAGCTGACGTAGTGGTGGGTCAGGCGAATAAAACTACCAATACCCGTAATTACGGCGGTAGATCTGCCAAAAGTTTGTCTTATCCCACCTCTGTTAACACAGATGGGAGTAAGTTAATTATAACTGATTCGGGAAATGATCGAGTGTTGATATTTAACTCTATACCTTCCAGTGATTATGCAGAGGCTAATATAGTAATTGGTCAAACGGCTATGAATTTGGCGGTTGAAGGAACGACCGCTAGCAATCTAGCTGAACCCTTTTCGTCTTTTTATGATGGGGAAAAACTCTACATAACTGATGGAAAAAATAATCGTGTTTTAATATTTAATTCCATCCCTACTGAAAATGGAGCCAGCGCTGACGTGGTTGTTGGACAAAATGATTTTGTTTCCAAATTAGACAACCAAGGCGGTAGTGTTGGAGCCAATACTTTACATCTGACCCCATATTGGGGCCATCATAATGGAGTTTTTTCCGACGGCACCCGGCTCTTTATTGCCGACTTTTACAACAACCGCGTTCTGATCTACAACGAAATCCCGACTTCTAACAACGCCTCGGCTGACGTGGTCATTGGTCAACCGGATCTTTATGCTAATACGCCTAATAACGGGGGTATTGGTCCAAATACTTTGTACCACCCAAATTCAGTCTACGCCACCAGCTCCAAGCTCTTTATTGCCGACTATTCTAACAACCGCGTCCTGATCTACAACACCATTCCCACCTCCAACAATGCTTCAGCTGATGTGGTTATTGGCCAAGAAGATTTTACCCATAATAGCGCTAACCAAGGCGGCAGTGTGGGAGATAATACCTTGAAGTATCCTGTAGGCATTTTCTCTGACGGTACCCGGCTCTTTATTGCTGACAAAGGCAACAACCGCGTCCTGATCTACAACACCATCCCGACTTCCAACAACGCTTCAGCTGACGTAGTGATTGGTCAAGTAGACATGACTTCAGGGAGCGCTAACCGAGGAGGCAGTGTGGGAGCTAATACCTTGTGGTATCCTATGGCTGTTTACTCTGACGGCACCCGGCTGTTTATTGCCGACTATTCTAACAACCGCGTCCTGATCTACAACACCATTCCCACCTCCAACAATGCTTCAGCTGATGTGGTTATTGGCCAAGAAGATTTTACCCATAATAGCGCTAACCAAGGCGGCAGTGTGGGGGCCAACACCCTCGGTGGTTCTTATAATGTTTATTCTGACGGCACCAAGCTATACATTACTGATGGCAGCAACAACCGCGTCCTGATCTACAATGAAATCCCCACCAAGAACAATGCTTCGGCTGATGTGGTGGTGGGGCAAGAGGATTTAGTCACGGACAACTGGCCAGATGAAGCGACGGCCAATAATATTGGTGAGACGACCGGTATGACCAGTGATGGCACCCGGCTGTATGTTGTAGATGATGCTTTCAACCGCATATTAATCTACAATACCATTCCCACGGAAAATGGCGCTTCGGCTGATGTGGTCATTGGCCAGCCGGATTTTACTTCAAACGATATTAACCAAAATGGTAATGTGGGCGCCAATACCCTAAATCTTGATTGGTGGAGCTTATCGCTTTCAGTCAGTAATGACAAACTATTCGTGGCCGACACCTATAACAGCCGCGTCCTCATCTACCCCTTAGGTCCCCAGAACTCTTCAGCTTCAGCTCCAGATAAAGTCATTCCTAAGACAGTAA